>ERZ824575.350-NODE-350-length-61279-cov-3.982425_pt1 | contig 61279 bp, 76 predicted proteins | sample MGYA00519470_ERZ824575 | MGnify/ENA primary metagenome ERZ824575 (study PRJEB31778, sample SAMEA3449170) | human gut metagenome | biome: human gut; feature: human-associated habitat; material: faeces | place: United Kingdom | collected 2010/2012 ... | reverse complement strand
TAGATGTCGCAAGCGACCGCCGCAGGCGCGAGAATGTGCCAAGGCACATTCTTTTCTATCACAGTTTTATTTGCAGCCGCAGTTCTTATCGAAAGCCGGGTTACATGCATAGAAGTTCTTGGAGTCAAGGTGCTCCTGTACCATCCGGAGTGCTTCGCCAAAACGCTGGAAGTGTACGACCTCCCTGGCACGCAGAAAACGAATCGGATCTACAACGTCCGGGTCTTTTACGACACGAAGAATGTTATCGTAAGTGGTGCGGGCTTTCTGCTCTGCAGCCATATCTTCCATAAGGTCAGTAATCGGATCGCCTTTGGACTGGAATTCACAGGCATTCTGTGGAACACCACCGGCAGCCTGTGGCCATACGGCAAGGGTGTGGTCAATATAGTAAGGACCAAAGTTAGAGGCTTTGATTTCCTCCGGAGTCAGGTCTCTGGTAAGCTGGTGCACGATGGTTGCAATCATCTCAAAATGGGCAATTTCAATAGCACCATGTTGTTGTAAATCATAATCGTAAAATAACTTCCAGATGAAACGGATTATCAACATACCGCCCAAGTCCCGGTTTGGATTCACAGTTATTATAATAATTAATTCTTTCAATGCATGACTTTAACAATTCATTCTTTTTGCCTGCTGAAACGGTGGTATCATCAATTATAGCAAGGCAATCTTTGAACCTCATGATTTTCTCTTCGTAGTCTACAGATGGGGCGGTTGCGCTTTTTTCCTGCTGCAAAGTATTCATGGCATTATAAAGCTGTTCTTGCAGCTTGGCATTTCTTTTGGCATATTCCTCTTTGCTATACAATCCATCTTCATATGCATCCTTTTGCCGGGCATCCTTGATTTTCAATCTAGAAATTTCAGCTTCAAGGTTCTTGATGATATTTTGCCGCAAATCGTCAGCGTTTTCCTGCTCGGCTTTCAATTTGACCTCAAAGTCCTTGATTGATGCTTGCAGTGATTCCTTTACCTTTGCCACAAATGCAGAATATTGAACAGATTTTGTATGACAAATCCGTTGATTTGTACATAGCATATATTCACTGCGTTTATCTGTTTTGCTTCGGTAATCTTTATATTGCTTGAATGACATGGAACGACCACAACCGGCAGTCCCACAAAAGAGCAGACCGGCAAAGGGGTTTTTCAATTCATTTCCCTTTTTTACTTTTGGAGTGCTGCCCCTTCTTTCCAGTGCTGCATCAAATATCTTCTGATCAATAATTGCTTCGTGTTTTCCGGGAACAATAATAACGTCAGAGGTATCACGGTTGATTGGTCTTGATTTTATTATCTGCCCGTTTTGCATCTTTTTCACAGTCTTAAAATAATTCCAACGGATTTTCCCAGTATAAACTGGATTTTCAAGAATATCACTAATGGCAGCCGGTGACCAGTGTTGTGACTTAAGCGGTTTATATCCAAGCCGGTCAAGACAAATGGAAATATTCGTAAATCCGTTTCCTTCAAGATATAATTTAAACATCAATCGGACTGCTTCAGCCTGTTCTGGGATAATTTCAAGGGTGTGGTATGTATCTTTCCCGGTTCCTTTAGTAACCTTTTTATAGCCATACGGAGCCACAGAGCCAATAAAATTGCCTTGTTTTACAGATGCAAGTTTTCCCCGGCTAAGTATTCGCTTTGTATATTCAAGATAATCATTGCCCCTTGTTAATTCCATTTCAAAGAATTTTCGGTCATATTCATCTGAAATATTATAAGTCTTGGATGGGGTGATAACCAAGGTATTCGTGTAGCGGAAAGTGTTTATTATCTTTCCACAATCTTCAAGGTCACCACGGGATAAACGTTGCGGCTCAATAACCAGTACACCCTTAATAATTCCGGTTTCAAGCAACGTCATAACTTCTTTCATGACAGGTCTGTCAGCTATTGTTTCACCAGATACCACTTCACGGAAGATTCTTTCTTCCGGTATCTTGGCACCGAAGAATGTCATGGAATATTCCTGCAGCTGTCGTTCATGACTAGCAAGCACCTCTTCGACAGTCATGCAAGGGTCATCCGCCCTTGATTTTCTCAAATAGATTATTACATTTTCAAAATCTTCCCGGTTGATTTCATATAGCATGACGCACACCTGCTTTCATTCATTTTTAGTGGTTCAAATTATAGTTAAAATTCAAATAAAGGTCAAGCCGGACGGATGGTCAGCTTGCCACTGGTAAACATTACCTGCAGACAATTCAATGAATAGAGTGATATTATTAATTCATGAAAATATTAATCTGGAAGGTGAGAAGGGACCGGCACATTTCCATGACAGAATTAGCTGAAACAACCGGAATTGGGCGCAGTACGTTATATGATTATGAAAATGAAGTGTCATCACCAACACTGGATGCATTAGAAAAAATTGCCGAAGCCTTGGGAGTACAGATTGAGACATTATATGAAAAAGAACCGAATTGTATTAAAAAAGCAAAAAATTCAAAGAAAGGTTAGAATTTGTCCAGAATTCTGGATTTTTACGGAATCCCTCTTTTATGCACAGAAAAACAGTGCTAAACTTCTAGTCAGAAAGGGGGCAGAGTTATGGAAGACCTGAAACAAATGAAAAAAGAAACCATCAGGCTAATCTGCGAATGTAATAGTTTACATTGGATGCGGACAATTTATACATATGTCAGATTGCTGATAGGATGAGTGAAAAGCCGGGTTATTACCCGGCTTTTTTATGCAGGAAACAATTTTGAAGAATCGTCTGACAGTAAACCTAACAGTAAACCTAACAGTAAACCTAATGTTAGACAGGCAGAAGAAGATATAGAAGAAGAATAAGATATAGATATAAAAGAAAAGGTATATATATAAATATATATACCCAAAAGAAAAGGGCATTCCATTTTTTATACATCAGGTGTAAAATAAAAACATCAATTGACAATTAGGGGGATAAAAACATGAAATGTCCATATTGTGGAGCAGAAACAAAAAATACAGTTTGTGAATTTTGTGGTTCAGAACTGCCAAAGGAAAAATCACAAACGACAGTGAATATTATAAATAATAATTATTACTCTTCAGAGCCAAAAGAGAATACTGTAAAACTTGAGCCTGTCAATGTCAGTGTTAGCGAAAAGAAAAAGTCGCATATATGGTTGTGGGTGCTTGGTTGGATATGTATTTTCCCGGTTCCATTGACTATTTTAATGCTTCGTAACAAGAATATTAAGCAAACGGTAAGATACGGAATCATTGCTATTGCTTGGGTGGTTTATTTTGCAATCGGCATTGGCGGCAATTTGAGCAAAGCCAATTCAACACCGGATAACAACAGAAATGCTGTGACATATTTAACAGACTTTGCAGTTAATGACAGCGTACAGTTTTATGACATAGGCTTTAATTAATGCCTTTAGCCGTCAATTATACCTTAGACGGTAAATTCTAAGCATATGCAATTAAAATGGCTGTATGGTGCCTTACTAAGGCTTGCAGACCTATTTTGAAATTACATAAAAAGACCAAGGGAAAATTCAACCCTTGGTCTTTTTTAAATCTGTTTTCCGGTTAATTTATTATAAAGCCGCTCAATTTCTTTCCAATCGTCAGCATTAAAAGCTGAAAAAGCTGCAGCAAGCCGGTGCTGAAATGATTCTTCACCGGCAAGCTGGATGTCTGCAAGCATTTCTGCAATCTGCTCATCCTTTGTTTTTTCAATAAACATTTCACCTTCACCAGTTCGAAGCCAGTTTTCATTCACATCAAATTCACGACAAATAAGAGTAATTACTGCATCACTTGGATTGTTTTTATTAACTTCATACGCTGCAATGTTGCCACGGCTGATTTTTAATACATCAGCAAATTCTTGCTGTGTTAATCCAAGGGTTTTTCTGATTTTTTTTAAGCGTTCATTCATTTTTATCATCTCCTTTCAATCCAACAATAACACAGGTTTTAACAAATAGCAATTAAAAAATGTTGGCATACCACAAAAAAGTATTGACAAGTGAGATTTGCCAACATATAATGGTGGCATACCAACAAAGCGAGGTGAGAGGGATGGATATAGAAAAAATCAAAGAGAAGATAAAGGATTCACAGTCTATGGCGCAGACCAAGAAACGCTTAACAACAGAAGAACTTGTAACACTTCTGTTGATTGACATGCCAAGTGATGAACCGGTTACAGAGGAAGATGTTGAACTGATTGCACAGGTGCTTGAAAAAGTAAGTGAAAAGAAGTGTAGCGTGAGACATGCACAGTTTTTAATGGATGCATGCAGGAAGTTGATTCTTGCAATAGCAACGTTTCAGGTATAGAAAATGCATCCGCAAGTCAAACCTACGGATGCATAATCAGGCATCAATTAAATAATCCATTTTTTATCATGGTTGTCATTATGATGTTTGCAAATCGCATCATATACTTTGCGATATTCATCAAGAACCTGTGCCGGGGTTAATGAAGATAAATCCTGATTTTCAAGATAAAGCATAGTGATGTCATGCAATACTTGGTCTGTCTGTGTCATGATTAAAAACTCCTTTCTTTTGTACTTGGCATGGTGGTGCCTGTGACAAAAGAATAACACATTAGGGAAAGGTGGTAAACGGATGCCGGGAGATAAAGAAAAATGGTTTTACATTGGCTTATTCATAGGGGCAGTTGTTGGAATCTTCATCTGGTCATTTTTGAAAGTCACAGGAAAAGTTTATTAAAAAAATACTGGATTAAGTAAGGAATGACGGTGGTTGAACATACACCGGCAATGAAGCCGAAGATGGAACACTTGATTTTTTCAGCTTTGGTGTAAGAGCGAAGCAACCCTTTGGTTTCAAGCCATACAGCGGACGGAATATCAGTATTATCAGAAATCAGCATTTTAATATCACCGGATGCCGCCAGAAGATGAAGAGCATACACGTTTTTAGGCTTTGAACAAAAAGCTGACAGGTCGGCACCATGGAAGGAACCGGTTGGATTCATAAGACAGTTTTGCTCAATGGTTCGCATGCATTTATCAAGATAGATTGAAGATGTACGGTATTTTTTCATGGTATTCCTTCTTTCGTGAAATTTATTAAAAAAAGTATAACAAATTAACCACAGAATTAAAAGCCGAAACGGTCAGGAATGACCGTCATGCAAGGGGTGACTGCCTTGTGTCTGATGATGGCAGGTCTATCAGGGTCAAAAAAATCTGCACTAACTTTAAGAAAGGGGAAAGGGCAATGTCTGAACATGAAAAGAAGATTGTAAAAGCGTTTGCCGAAGCACTGCCGGGTATGAGTGATTTTGACAAAGGCTATGTTCTCGGAATGTCTGAACAGATTGCAGCGAAGAGAAAAGAAACTGGCGAACCAACAGAAATTGCTGAATCCGCAAAGGATGGAAAAATGCAGAATTAAGACAATCAGTAACAGCATATTTTCAAAAATAGGAGAGGAAAAGGAAGGCGAAAGGTATGAAATCAGCTTTTGAAGAAGGCATTGAATACACAAAAAAAGTAATTGAATTTCCAGACGGATGCACCGTTGAAGTTTACCGCCCTATTTTACCAAAAGAAGAATATGACAGAAGACACAAGCAACTTGAAAAGGCTGCCGAACGTTTCTTGAAACACGTTGAAAGTGTCCGTGCAGCGGAAAGGAAGTCACAGTGAAAAATTTTATTTTAAAAAGCATCACATTTATTGCTGCTGTGGCATTGATTATTGGGACAAGCCTTCTTGATTCAGAATCAAATGCACCTGCATATGTTGTGATTGCAGCCATGGCATGGACAACCATCTTCTGTTTGGTGAACCAGAAGACCATTAAGCGGAAATGTAGATAGGAGTGATTGAATAATGGCAGAAAACAAACATACGGCTTCTGAACTGGCACAAATGAGAGCACTGCCATTGGAAGCAAAAATCCGGATGACAAAATATAGAATCAGGGAATGGTATGAGTATTGGGAAGGACAAGTGTATATCAGTTTTTCTGGTGGCAAGGATTCAACAGTGCTTAAACATTTAATTGATTCCATTTATTCAGATGTGCCTGCTATATTTGTCAACACAGGTCTTGAATATCCAGAAATACAAAAGTTTGTCAAAGAAGTGAAATCTGGTAAATATGATTGCTTCAATTCTAATATAGAAATTTTAAAACCGGAAAAGAGGTTTGATGAAGTTATCAAAGAACATGGTTATCCAGTTATTTCAAAAGAAAATTCTTTATATATCAGGGAATGTCAGAACCGAACTGAAAAAAACGCAATTACATATAGATTAAGAACGCAAGGAATTCGGTCTGACGGTACAAAAGTCAATCGTGGGAAGATACCAAACAAATGGATGTATTTAATTGATGCCCCTTTTAAAATTTCAGAGCAGTGTTGCAACATCATGAAGAAAAAGCCTGCAAAAGTTTATGAAAAGAAATCAAAAAGGAAGCCATTTATCGGGACAATGGCTGATGAATCAGACTTGCGTGAAAGAAGATGGCTTAAAGAAGGATGCAATGCTTTTTCGGGTAAGTATCAAAAATCACAGCCTTTATCATTTTGGACAACACAGGACATTCTTGAATACATTGTGAAATACAATGTTCCTTATGCCACGATATATGGGCAGATTCAGGAAGATGGAGAACGTGAGGGGCAAATGTATATTGATGGTTGTCATAACAGATTGTGTACCACAGGGGCAAATAGAACCGGTTGTATGTTTTGCATGTTCGGATGCCATTTGGAAAAAGAGCCTAACAGATTCCAAAGAATGAAGAAAACACACCCAAATCAATATGAATACTGTATGAAATCCGTTGAAATTAGCAAGAACGTAAAGGAGTAAAAAAATGGAAAAAAATTTAAAAGGATATAAAGGCTTTGAAAAGGGTCTTATTTGTCGTGGTAAACAGTACGCAGAAAACACGGTTTTTGAAGAAGAAGATGCTGTTGTCTGCCGCAAGGGAATGCATTTTTGTGTGAATCCATTTGATGTACTTGACCACTATGGCTTGGTTAATGAAGATGGTGGATTCAATGATTTTGCAGAAGTAGAAGCCATTGATGAATGCCTGACAGATGATAACAAAAAATACTGTACAAAGAAATTAAAGGTTGGTGCAAAACTTAGTTTTTCCGGATTTATCAAGGCATGTGTGAATTTCGTTATAGAAAGGACAACCTTTGAAGAACCAAAGATTGGCAGTTCCGGAGATTACGCAAAGATTGGCAGTTCCGGAGATTCCGCACAGATTGGCAGTTCCGGAGATTACGCACAGATTGGCAGTTCCGGAGATTCCGCACAGATTGGCAGTTCCGGAGATTACGCAAAGATTGGCAGTTCCGGAGATTCCGCAAAGATTGGCAGTTCCGGAAATTCCGCACAGATTGGCAGTTCCGGAGATTCCGCAAAGATTGGCAGTTCCGGAAATTATGCCGTTGTAATGTGTGCCGGAAATGGCAGCATTGCAAAAGCGAAGAAAGGTAGTTGGATTACTCTTGCCGAGTGGAAGGAAAATGCGGAAGGCAAATGGATTCCAGTAAATGTTGTAACCGTGCAGGTTGATGGTGAAAAAATCAAAGAGGATACATATTACAGACTGGAAAACGGTGAATTTGTTGAGGTCAGCGAATAATGGCTGTTGAAATGATAACACTTGACAGCCGGGAAGATTGGCTGAATCACCGAGAAAGAATCGGCGGTTCAGACGCATCAGCAATCCTTGGCATGAATCCGTACAGAACAAACATTGAACTATGGCAGATAAAAACCGGTCAGCTGATTCCTGAAGATATTTCTGAAAAACCTTATGTAAAGTATGGCACAGAAGCTGAAAAGTATCTTAGAGAATTGTTTAAATTGGATTTCCCAGAATATCAGGTCATGTATGTAGAAAATAACATGTTCCTGAATGACAAATACAATTTTGGACATGCATCTTTGGATGGATGGCTTATTGACCAGAACGGAAGAAGGGGTGTGTGGGAGTGCAAGACAACTAATATTTTGCAATCCATGCAGAAGGAAAAGTGGAATCACCGGATTCCTGACAACTATTATGTGCAGCTATTACACTATTTGCTTATTACGGAATTTGATTTTGCGGTGCTTAAAGCACAATTGAAATATGAATTCAATGGTGAAATTTATCTTCAGACAAAGCACTACAAGATTGAAAGGGCAGAAGTGCAAGAAGACATTGAGTTTTTGGAATCTGCTGAAAGAAAATTCTGGAAGCAGGTGCAGGAAAGAAAAAGACCTGATTTGATACTGCCGGAAATATAGGAGTAAAAAGGGAAATGCAAAAAATAAAATGTGAAATATATCGTGATTCTATGCAGAATTACAAAAAATATGCCATTCCACCTGCACAGTTAATTATTGCAGATGTTCCATATAATGTTGGAACTAATTTTTATGGAAGCAATCCTTCTTGGTACATAGGCGGGGATAACAAGAATGGCGAAAGTAAATTAGCAGGAAAATCAGCATTTAATTCGGATTTTAATTTTAATCTTTATGAATATTTTCATTTCTGTTCAAAAATGTTGAAGAAAGATGATACAAAAACACTGCAAAGAGGAAGAAGCAGCAATTCACCATGCATGATTGTTTTCTGTGCATTTGAGCAGATACAGACATTAATTTCAGCAGCTAAAAAGCATGGATTTGTGAATTATATTCCGTTGGTATTTATAAAAAATTACTCACCACAAGTATTAAAGGCTAACATGCGTGTGGTTGGTGCTACAGAATATGCGCTTGTATTTTATCGCAATAGACTTCCTAAATTTAGAAACGGCTGTCAGGTGGATAAAAACGGAAAGACCATCAGGGGAACCGGTCATATGATATTCAATTGGTTCTCATGGGAAAAAGATGGAAAAGACATTCCAAAGATTCATCCGGCACAAAAACCTGTAAAAGTGCTTGAACGGCTTATTCAAATTTTTACAGACGAGGGGGATGTTGTCATAGACCCATGTTGCGGAAGTGGAAGCACATTAAGAGCCGCACATAACCTTGGAAGGAGTGCATTTGGATTTGAAATTGACCGGAATTTCTATGAAAGAGCCAAGGAAGAAATGTTGATTTTTCCAGATGTGCAAATGAATGTTGCGGATTTTGGAATATAAAAAAAGAAAAAGGAGAAAAACAAATGGAATTTAGAATGAAAGAATACCAGTTACCTGAAAAAATTAAATTTAACTATGAAGAATTGAAGCAGGAATTAACAGAAAAAGTCAAATTGTATGAAACCATGGTTTATACGGATGAACAGATTAAGGAAGCCAAGGCAGACCGGGCGAATCTGAATAAATTGAAAAAAGCATTGAATGATGAACGAATCCTTAGAGAAAAGGAATATATGCAGCCGTTTAATGCTTTCAAAGCACAGATTAATGAAATTATCGGCATCATTGATAAGCCGGTAGCAGTGATTGATGCGCAAATTAAGGAGTATGAGGAAAAGCAGAAAAAGGAAAAAATGGAGAAAATCAAGGAATTATGGTCTGAAATGGAAGTTCCTGATGGTCTTGCCTTTGAAAAAGTCTTTGAAGAGCGGATGTTGAATAATTCATTCAATTTGAAACATATCAAAACCTGCTTCACTGATGCAATAGATAAATTTAATCGTGACATCACTACATTGGATGCGTTGCCGGAATTTGGCTTTGAAGCAAAGCAGGTTTACCTTCAGACATTGGATATTAACAAAGCACTTGCTGAAGGTCAGAGAATGTCACAGATACAGAAACAGAAAGCGGAGCATGAAGCAGAGCAGGCAAGACTGAAAGCAGAGGAAGAAGCAAAGAAGGCTGTTGCAGAAGTGGCACCTACAGAATCACAGCCACAGGCTACACCGGAAGACTTTATGAATCCACCAGAAGAAGCAACACCTGTGAAGGAGTGGATTGCATTTCAGGCATTAATGACCACAGAAGATGCGCTTGCATTGCGTGACTTCTTTAATAGCCGGAATATTGAATTTAAGGCAGTTTAGGAAAAGGAGCAGAAGGCATGAATAGTAAAAATATCAAAAAGCACTTGAATAATAAATTGCGTGATTGGATTTCCAATGTTGATGATGAAAATATCAAGGCAATTTTGAAAGAAAATGTGATTATAACAGGCGGTGCTATTGTCTCACTTCTGACAGGTGAAAAATTACATGACTATAATGTGTATTTCAAGACAAAAGAAGCCTGCCTTGCGGTAACAACTTATTATGTCGGCAAATGGAATGAAATGCATCCTGAAAAGCCTGTTTCAGTAAGATGTGATGATGCAACAGGAAAAATTGATTGTTTTATTTCATCAAAAGGAATTGCAGATGAAGATGAAAATGGTGGGAATCCTCTTGCATACAATTTTGAAGCAACAGCCGTTGAGGATGAAGCGGTTGGAATGGAACATGAACAGGAAGCAACAAATCAGGATTCTAAAGAAAAATACAGACCACGATTCATTACAAGTAATGCAATTACACTGACTGACAAAGTCCAGATTGTGATTAGATTCTACGGAGAAATTGAAGAAATTCATAAGAATTATGACTTTGCACACTGTACCTGTGCTTGGAGTTCATGGAATAACGAATTACTTCTTCCAGAAAAGGCACTTGAATGCATTATTAATAAAGAATTGTATTATGTTGGCTCAAAATATCCTTTATGTTCAATTGTCCGTACAAGGAAGTATCTGGAAAGAGGTTATCACATCAACGCAGATCAGTATGTGAAGATGTGCATGCAACTGAATGAATTGGATTTAAAGGATGTAAGGGTGTTAGAAGACCAGCTAACAGGTGTTGACACAACCTATTTCCAGATGATGATTGATGCAATTCAGAATCACATGGAAGAGACAGGGGAAGAAAGGGTTGATACAACCTATGCCATGAATCTTATTAATAAACTTTTTTAGAAAGGTGGTGTGAAATTTATGTTCGGATTTATTAGTAAAAAGAAACTCAAAAAAGAAATGCTTAGATTGAAGGAAGAAAATGACCTTCAGGATTTTAAAGCAAGAAACCAAAGTAATGCACAGTATTGGCAAGGGTATGAGGACGGAAATGATAATGTACTCAATTATATTTTACATAAATTTTGCAAGTAGAAAGGACAGGTAAATTATGGCAACTTCAGTTCAAATTACACTTATTATTTGTATCACATTAATAGCAATAATATGTTTTCCAAACAGAAAGGGGAAGTAAAACATGGCAATACAGAATAGTTTACAGAAATCAAAAGGAAATCAGCGGTTAGGCATCACGGCATATTTGACAGGGGATGCAGTAAAAAATCAGATTAATCAGGTAGTTGGTGGCAAAAATGGACAGCGTTTTATTTCTGCAATTGTATCAGCAGTGAATACAAATCCGACACTTCAGGAATGCACGAATCAGTCAATATTATCAGGAGCGTTGCTTGGCGAATCGTTAAAATTATCACCATCACCGCAGTTGGGACATTATTATCTTGTGCCATTCAATGATAAGGCCAAAGGAAAGGTTGCGCAGTTCCAGATGGGATATAAGGGATATATTCAGTTGGCTATTCGTTCTGGACAGTACAAGAAAATCAATGTAATTGCAGTAAAAGAAGGAGAATTGGAATATTTTGACCCATTAAATGAGGAAATCAAAATCAATATGATGATTGATAAGTGGGATGAAAGAGAAGCGGCACCAACAATTGGTTATTATGCAATGTTTGAACTGGTCAACGGATTCCGTAAAGCCATTTATTGGAGTAAGGCACAGATGGAAGCACATGCACTCAAATATTCGCCGGGATATAAAAAAGACCGTAGAGATGGAAGTAATCATACGTTTTGGTCAAAGGATTTTGATGGTATGGCATACAAGACCATGCTTCGCCAGTTAATCAGCAAATGGGGGATTATGTCGATTGATATGCAGTCAGCAATTGATGCGGATATGGCAGTTATCAATGAGGATGGCAGCAAGGATTATGTTGATAATGATGATTCTATTATAGATGCAGAGCCGCCGCAGAGTGCAGAACCGCAACCGGAACCACGGCAGGAAGCAGAAAAGAAGCCAGAAACAACACAGCAACCAACAGATGCACAGATGGCACTGTTTGGAAATAAATAGAAGGAAGGGGGAAAACTAAATGAATAAAGTGGAATTGAAAGACCTTGTTGGTGGCGCACTTCAGGAGAAATTCAATAAATCTTTTGAAAAAGTGATTGATAATCTTCAGGATGTTAATATATCTTTCAAGGCAAAGCGTAAGATTTCTATTTCGTTGGACTTTGTGCAGAATGAAGCAAGGGATGACGGTATTAATTGCGCAATCATTGAAGCTGATGGTGGTGCATGGAAAATGGCAGCAACCAAGGCAATTAAGGATTACTTACAGTATGAGTTATCAGAATATGAGCAGTTCACAGTTATTTCATAAGGTTGTGACACCTGCCTGAAAAAGGCGAAAGAAGCTATCATGCTATTAATACATATCACGAAAAAACATCCCGGTTGCTTATGCAGCCGGGAGATTAGAAAGCAGGTGCAATATGAAGACGAAAGAATGTATGCACTGTGAAACTTTCTTTGATTGTGCAGGCAAGCCGACAGATAACCCTTGCCTGCAATTCAGGAAACGAAAAGAGAAAACAGAAAACAATTTTAATGAAATATTACAGAAGGAAATGAGAAAGGAGTAATGACAGAAGCCTTGGTAAACCAAGGTTGACCGCCTAAAGGTGAAGAAAGGCGAGAACAAAAGGAATTTAATTTGCGGTGCTGCATGGCACCATGGGAAGCCGTAATTCCTTATCCACGGAAAACAAGATTGACTTGTCAACGTGGTTGTCATGAAAAAATTAAAAGTTTGTTGGTTATCAGCAGGTGTCAGCAGTTTTTTAGCAGGTTACTTTGAAAGAGATTCTATTGATAAGTATATTTATATCGACATTGATGACCAACATGAAGACAGTATGCGATTCATAAAAGACTGCGAAAAAGTGCTTGGAAAACGAATTGAGATTTTGAAAAGTCCATATGGTAGCGTGGAAAACTGTATTCTATCTGCCGGAATGATAAGAAATCCATTTACACAGTTTGCCCCATGTACGAATTGGTTGAAAAAACGTGTTCGCAAAGAATGGGAAGAAAAACACACAGATTTTCAAATAACATATATTTGGGGATTTGATTGTGAGGAAAAGCACCGAGCAGAGCGGTTAAATGAATCAATGCCAGACTTTAAACATGAATTCCCACTGATTGAGCGGATGCTCACAAAACAGGATGTTCATGCCTTATTTGACAGACTGTTTGATTTCAAAAGACCTGTCATGTATGACATGGGGTATCAGAATAATAATTGTGTGGGATGTGTAAAGGGCGGCATGTGGTACTGGAATCAGATTCGCAAGGATTTTCCTGACGTATTTAAGGCACGTTCTGAACTTGAACGGAAAATTGGTGCTTCAATTATAAAAGGTGTCTATTTGGATGAATTAGAGCCTTGCAGGGGCAGAAAAGAAGATGAAATAAGCACAGATTGTGGCATCATGTGTTATTTGAATTTAGATAAATAAAAAGAAGGTGGAAGGATGGCAGTAAACAGTAAGCAGAAGGGCGCACGATTTGAACGGCAGCTTGCCGGATTATTTCGTGACCATGGCTATTCTGATGCAAGAAGAACGGCACAGTATTGTGGAAATACCGGGGATGCGTCTGATGTGATTGGATTACCGGGGATACACATTGAAGCAAAGCATCAGGAAAAAATGCAGCTTTATAACTGGATGGCACAGGCAAAAAGGGATTCTGAAGGAACTGGAAATATCCCAACAGTATTTCATAAAAAGAACAATGCAGAAATCCTTGTGACCATGCGGTTTGAAGATTGGATGCAGATATATAAAGAATGGGAAGCAGGTGAGAACCATGGATAATTTAAGAACAACAGCGGAACTTGTGAAAACAATCTTGGAAAAGAACATAAAAGCAAGAAACAGTGACAGTTATTTATATTATTGTGTAATCAGGATTATTGGGAAAAGAAATGGTGTTGATATTGAAAAGATGTCAGTCCCTAATTTCTTCTTACACATGAAGGAATATAATATGCCTGCTTTTGAAACAGTCAGAAGGACAAGGCAGAAGATTCAACATGATAATCCAGAATTATCTGGTTGTGATGATGTGGAAGCAAAGCGGATGGTGAATGAAGAAATGTTTCGTGATTACGCTAGGGGGTTCTGATGCTTGGATGAATTAAAAACAAATGGTGCCGGTTACTATGACCCAACAGCGTATAAGGCATTGACAAGAGTAATGAGAAGAGAGGAAAAGACAATGAAATTATACAATGGTGATATTATTGAATTTGAACAGAGTAACGGAACGAAAAGAACAGCGGTTATTTTAGCAGTGCATGAAAAATTTTCAACTGTACTGGTATTAGCAGAAAATGACAAGCTGCCATACAGCGTGAAGTGTCAGGGTTTAAAATACACTGACCCGGCAATGCTGCAGTATACATATAATGATGCGTTCACCAATTTAATCAGAAGCATGTCTGATAATGAGTATTCAGACATTATGCAGGCTGTTATTGATGCACTCGGTTATGAAATACCGGAAAATGTGGCAAAAGAACCACCAAAAGGGACTGTGGAAGAAGCTGCACCTGTTGATTATGTTGCAGAAGTCCAATACAACGTTGAAATAGAAACGTTGCAGGAAAATTTAATTCAGACACAGGCTGAAAGAAATGTATACAAGGAATTATATGACAATCTGATTAACAGTATGATTGCAAAATAGGAAGGTGCTGAACTATGGCAGATGTGAAATGGATTAAAATTGCAACTGACATATTTGATGATGAAAAAATACTTTTGGTTGAAAGTCTGCCTGATGCATATGCCATTATTACAGTTTGGTTTAAGCTGCTATGCTTTGCAGGGAAGCAGAATAACAGCGGTGTATTTATGATGGGGCAAATTGCATATACTGCAAAAATGCTTGCGACTATCTTCAGAATGCAGGAATCCACGGTTACCATGGCACTTCAGACTTTTGAACAGTTTGGAATGATTGAAATAATTGATGGTGTTATCACTATTCCAAATTGGAATAAACATCAGACTTTGGATGCATATGAGAAGAAAAAGGAACGTGACAGACTGTATCAGCAGGAAAGAAGGAATTCGCAAAAAAGCCTGATTTCCGGAACTTTGCAAAAATCGTCTGACAGTCAAACGACACAATCGTCTTATGTCGTTGTTTCAGATAAAGAAGAAAAAGAAAAAGATATAGATATAGATATAGAAGAAAAAGAGCGTACCAATTGCAAGCAGATTGTTGACCTGTTCCATTCCATCTGTGTTTCATATCCTTCTGTAAAAACATTGTCTGAAGCAAGAAGAAAGGCTATAAAGGCAAGATTAAAAGCCTACAGCCTTGATGATTTTAAGATATTATTCGAAAAGGCAGAAGCATCTTCGTTCCTTAAAGGTAGTAATGAACGGAACTGGTCAGCAACCTTTGACTGGCTGATTAAAGATTCCAATATGGCGAAGGTCATTGATGGAAATTATGATAATAAGGGAAAATCACAATCAGAAAAAAGAGATTCAGGAGCGAATAAGAATAAATTCAACAGTTTTCCACAGCGAAAATATGACATGGAAGCGTTGGAACAGGCACTTTTAAATACTACTGAAAGGGGCAATGAAGAAGGTGAAAGCTAAAAATTATCTTCAGCAGGTACAGAAGATAGATACAATTATTAAAAACAAGATGATTGAAAAAGAGCAGTGGAAAGCAATGGCTGAATCAATCACAGCAGCTTCTGACGGTGAAAGGGTGCAGGCTTCCGGAAGTCAACAGAAAATGGCTGATGCCGTGATTCGATATGTTGAGATTGAAGCAGAAATTGACGAATACATAAATCTGCTGTTAGAAACAAAAAGGGATGTAGTCAGTGTAATAGAACGACTTCCTGCAATTGAATATGATGTACTCCATAAAATATACATTCAGTATAAAGAAATGTATGAGGTTGCAGCAGAATGCCAGAAAACGTATTCTTGGGTAACTACAATCCACGGAAGAGCATTAAAGCATGTGCAGGAGATACTGAAAGGAAGGAAAATATAAATGAAGTGTAAAATATGTGGAAAAAGATTTAAAATGCAAAAGGAAAACAAATATTTAGTGAAAGCAGGAGAAAAGGAATTTGAAGGATTAATAAGAGCGGCAAAAGTTTTTGAAGCGTTTGATTGTCCACAGTGTGGATGTCAAAATATCGTAAATATCAGGGAAGGAAGTCATGACTGACGAAGAGAAGAGAAAGCAAATTAAAGAAAGGTTCATTGGTGTGGAAACCATACGTTGAAAAGGTAATTGTTGTGACTTTCTGTGACTTTTTTGCAACTTTTTTGAACTTTTGTGACTTTCTGTGACTTTTTTGCAAACTTTTTGAACTTTTTGTATAACATGTGACTTAAAAGCTGTGTTATATTCAATATATCATAAAGCAATTAAAGGTACTGCAATCAATGCGGTGCCTTTTTTCTTTGCCTTGAAGATTCACAGGTTTCCATTTACCTTCTCCGGCCTTCAAGGCTTTTTGTAAATAAAGGTGGTGATTGTGATGGCTAAATTAACAGCCAAACAGAAAAGGTTCTGTGATGAATACCTGATTGACTTAAATGCCACACAAGCAGCTATAAGGGCAGGTTATTCACCAAAAACAGCATGTGAACAGGCTTCAAGATTGTTAGCAAATGTTAAGGTTCAGGATGAAATCGCAATTGAAATGGCTGAAAGGTCAAAGAGAACAGGAATAAATCAGGACAGGGTTTTGATGGAAATTGCAAAAATGGCATTCGTGAACATAGATGATGTGATTGACCTTGACACAGCAAAGGTAAAACGGACAGCAACAAAGGAAGACCTTGCTTGTATACAGTCTGTGAAGATAAAGCCAACAGAATTTGGAACTGAAAGGGAAATCAAACTTTGTGACAAGAAATCCAATCTTGAACTTCTTGGAAAACATCTTGGTATGTTCAAAGACAAGGTTGAACTTGAAGCAGATATGGATTTGAACATTAATATTGATTATGGTGATGGCAATGAAGATTAATGTCCAAATGAATCCCGGATTCCGGGAAGTTGACCGGAGCCGTAAACGCTATATTGTCATGCGTGGCTCTGCTGGTTCCGGGAAGAGCGTTGACACGGCACAGAATTATATATTGCGATTAATGCAGGACAAGGGAAGAAACCTTGTTGCAATGCGTAAATCTGATATTAGTAACCGAGATAGCACCTTTGCAGAATTAACAGGTGCATTATATCGCATGTTTGGTGATAAATATGAAGCATACTGGAAGATTAATAAATCACCAATGTCCATGACATTCAAGCATAACGGAAATCAAATTATATTCAGGGGGATGAATGATGACCGACAGCGTGAAAAGCTGAAATCAATCACATTCCCAAAGGGAAAACTAACTGATGTGTGGCTTGAAGAAGCTACAGAATTTACACAGGCAGACCTTGAAATCATAGATGACCGTTTGCGTGGTGAACTTCCGGAAGGGCAATTTTATCAAATCAGAATGACCTTTAATCCAGTAAATAAGAATCATTGGATTAAAAAGGTCTTTTTTGATATTCCAGACCCTAACGTGCTGACACATCACAGCACATATCTTGGTAACCGGTTTATAGATGAAGCCTATAGGCAACGTATGGAAAGAAGAAAGATTGTTGACCCTGAAGGCTATCAAATATATGGTCTTGGTGAATGGGGCGAAATTGGCGGTCTGATTCTTCATAATTGGGAAGTCGGTGAATGTTCACAGAATCCGGCTGATTATGATGATTTTGCAATAGGTCAGGACTTCGGATTCAACCATGCGAATGCAATTCTTCCGTTAGGAATCAAAGATGATGTAATTTATATTACAAAAGAAATCTATGTATTTGAAAAAGACACATCAGAGATTATAGAACTGGCAAGGGATGCCGGGATTCCAACCAATAAACAAATGTGGTGTGATTCCGCAGAGCCGGACAGAATCATGATGTGGCAGAAAGCCGGGTATATCCGGGCAAAAGGTGTGAACAAAGGCGGTTCACAAGGTTCTGTGAATGCACAGATTGATTATTTGAAACAGCATAAAATTATTGTTGACCCATCTTGTGTGAATACCATTAAAGAATTGCAGCAATGGAAGTGGAAAAAGGATGAAAAAACCGGTGAATACTTGGATGAACCGGTTCCATTTCAAGATGATGCTATGGCGGCACTTCGTTATGGTGTTGAAGGATGGCGCAAGAGAAAGAAATGGTTGTTATAAAATAAAGAAAACCAGAGGTGAAAAGAATGTTAAGTATTGGTGAAATAAAATCTTTTATGGATGAAGACAGCACTTCAGACAAGAAGAGATTTGCAAGAAAAGGACAGGCATATTATGACGGTGACCACGATATAAAAGCATACAGATTGTTTTATTACAATACAGATGGCGAACTTGTAGAAGACAAGGCTAGAAGCAATGTGAAGATTGCACATACATTCTTCACGGAACTGGTAGACCAGGCAGTTCAGTACATACTTTCCGGAAAAGATGGATTTGCAAAATCTAAAGATGCTGCATTGCAGAAAAAATTAGATGAATACTTCAATGAAAATGATGATTTCAAGACGGAATTATCAGAGTTATTAACCGGTTGCATGGTAAAAGGCTTTGAATATCTGTATGTTTATAAAAATGAAGAGGACAAGCTGTCTTTTATGTGCGCTGATTCAATTGGTGTTGTAGAGGTTCGTGCAAATGATACAGATGATAACACAGAATGTGTTATTTATTGGTATGTGGACAGAATTGAAAAAGGTCATAAGAAAATCAAAAAAATTCAGGTTTGGGATTCTGAAAATGTTTATTATTATGTGCAGGATGGCAATGGTAATATCACGGAAGACACATCAGAAAAGATAAATCCAAAACCACATATTTTGTATCAGAAAAAGGGTGATAAAGCCGTTTATTTTAAGAACTTTGGCTGTATCCCCTTTTTCCGTTTGGATAATAACAAAAAGCAGTTTAGCAGCTTGAAAACAGTCAAGGATTTGATTGATGATTATGATTTAATGGCAAGCAGCCTTTCAAATAACCTGATTGATTTTGACACTCCGATTCATGTGGTAAAAGGCTTTCAGGGGGATAACTTGGAAGAATTACAGACCAACCTGAAGACCAAAAAAATAATTGGTGTGGATGATGACGGCGGTGTTGATGTCAAGACCGTGGATGTGCCATATCAGGCGAGACAGGCAAAACTTGAATTGGATGAAAAAAATATTTACCGGTTTGGAATGGGGTTGAATACAGCAGGACTTAAGGACACAAATGCAACAACAAATATAGCAATTAAGGCAGCCTATTCTTTATTAGATTTAAAGTGTTCCAAACTGGAAATAAGATTAAAGCAGTTACTTAGAAGGCTTTTGAAGCTGATTATTATTGAAATCAATAAAACTGATGGTACAGATTACCACTGCAATCAGGTTTACTTCGAATTTAGTCATGAAGTCATGTCAAATGAGCAGGAAAATGCGCAGATTGCATTGACAGAAGCACAGAAGACACAGGTGTTAATTAACACACTTCTTTCTCTTGCTTCACAGCTTGATAATGAAACGTTAATGCGTAATATCTGTGATGCCCTTGATATTGATTATGACGAAATCAAAGGGAAACTTCCAAATCCAGACGAAGCGGAAAATGAAGCCGCTGAAGCACAAAAGGCTTTAGATGGAGTGAATGCATATGAATCAGAGACAGAAGGAAACGCAACAGGTATTTCTTAATAATGAAAAAGCTGTATTAAAGCAGCTTGAAGGAAATTATAAGGATGCTTTAAATGAAATAAATAATAAAATAGCAATTCTTCAGGCAAGAGAAGATGCCGACTTGCAGCATGTTATTTATCAGATAGATTACCAGAAAGCATTGAAGGCACAGGTGCAGACGGTGTTAGACCAACTTCATAATAATAATTTTGAAACGGTTTCAGAATACCTTACAAAGTCATATGAAGATGGCTTTATCGGCACCATGTACGATTTACAAGGTCAGGGAATACCGTTAGTATTTCCAATTGATGAAGAACAGGTTGCTGCAGCAATACAGCATGAAACCAAATTGTCTGAAAGCCTATATACAAGGCTTGGAAAAGATACAAAGGTACTTTCTAAGCAGATTGCAGGTGAAATAAGCCGGGGGATAGCCAGTGCATCCATGTATTCTGAAATATCCCGGAACATTGCCGGATATTGCGGTATAAGCAAGAATAAGGCAATGAGAATAGCCAGAACAGAATCACACCGGATTCAGTGCAAAGCAACCGCTGATGCACAGAGAAAAGCCAAGGAAAAAGGTGCTGATGTTGTGAAACAGTGGGATGCATCCTTAGATGGTAAAACAAGGGATACTCACCGGGAACTGGATGGACAAATCCGGGAACTGGATGAACCTTTTGAAGTGCAGGGCATGACAGCTATGCAGCCGGGTGATTTTGGTGATCCGGCAGAAGATTGCAATTGCCGCTGTGCGTTACTGCAAAGGGCAAGATGGGCATTAGGCAATGATTATACAAAATGGTCACCGGATGCACCGGTTGAAATATCTGATGATGGCACAACACAATTTGTAAATGTTGATGCTAAAAATTTTACTGAATTCAAAGGAATATATCAGGACATCACTGGACAAATGACCATGAACATGGAAAATAATAATTCGGTGCATACTCAAGATAATACGCATAAAATAAGCGAAAAGAGGAAGACATCAGAAGGAATATTTGATACATATAATAATGGAAAAGGTGATTCTATTAGACCGCATTCTATTATAAAAAATATGTCATCTTCTGAAATCGGTACTAATACACTTGAATATCTGCAAAAAGAAAATGTTCCAGTTAAATTATGCTACGGAATAGATAATCCGAATAATAATTATGGTGTATATGATGTTTCTGAAGATACAATTATTGTGTATTGTGATAAGACAAACACAATTACTGAAACAGCTTCAACAATTATTCATGAAGCAACGCATAGAAAATTAGGAAGTAATGGAACATTAACAGAAGAAGTAGAATGCTATAAAGCCGAGTGCTTACATAAAAAAGGAGAATTGACAGGTGAAGATATTAACACTATAATTGAATTAGTAAAAGAAAATTATCCTGATTTGAAATGATGGGGGTGTGTAATATGGATAAACCAAAGAGCATTGAAAAAATTGAAAAAATGCGAAATGGCGAAAAAATCAAGTGTCCAAGATGTGACACTGGTTTTATTTCTGCTGTCGGCAATCCACAAACCACATATTTATTCAGGTGTAACAATTGTGGAACAAGTATTGTTGAAAGAAAAAAGTTAGATTTTAGTTCAATATTAAAATAAAAAGCACTTTGCAGGTGATGGCAAGGTGCTTTTCTAGTAGAGAGGTATAGCAACATGGCAAAAGACGATTATCATGTGATAGTGTATCAAATATTAGCGTATTTGTACCAATGCTTGAAAAAAGGGGAAAGAGTTGAGCAAAAAAACCTCGAATATAACTGTAAGTATTTTCAAATAAATAAATCTTATTGGACATATATTTTATATCATATGCAGGAAAGTGGATTGATTAAAGGTATTTTATTTGTAGACATTGACGGCATGGAAATGCCATATCCGACACAATTGGATGCTTGCCGAATAACACCAATAGGCATTGAATATCTATGCGACAATTCGTTTATGGAAAAAGCGAAAAAGTTTTTAAAAGATATAAAAGAAATAACACCATTTACTTAAGCAACGTATAGGATGCTTTAATGTAATAATTTAATAATATGATAACAAAGGCAGTCGATTGACTGCCTTTTTATATGCCCGAAAATAGGCTGATGGCAATAAAACTATGGCTGAAATAAGCCTTATAACATGGCTGTAAAACTGTTATGCACAGATTCAGGTTTGAACTGTGGGAAAGGAAAAATGTATGAAATTAGAGGAACTGTTGGGCGAGGAACTGTATAAACAGGTAGCGGCAAAGATTGATGAAAAGAATGCCGGGGAACCGGACAAACTCAAGCATATTCGTTATGCAGACCTTTCAGAAGGTGAGTATGTCAGCAAGGGCAAGTATGATTCAGAAATTGAAAAGCTGAATAATATCATTTCCGGCAAAGACACGGAATTGACAACAGCAAATGACCTGATTGCAGAACTGAAAAAAGGAACAAAAGGCAATGAGGAATTGCAGGGTAAAATCACCGGCTATGAAGGGCAGGTGGCACAGTTACAGCAGCAGCTTGCAGAAACCAAAATTAAGGCAGCAATTAAAGTTGCTTTATTGTCTGAAAAGGCTGTGGATGTTGATTATCTGACCTATAAGCTGAATGAGAAGCTGAAAGAAAAGGGTGAAACCTTGGAACTTGATGAAAATGACAACATCAAGGGATGGAATGAAAAATTGTCTGGATTAAAAACACAGTTTCCGAAAATGTTTGAATCCGCATCTGGTGGTGAAGATGGGTTCAACCGCTTGGATGATGGACGGCTCCCGGATGACAATGGTGGTCGTGATGGAGCGGAACCAAAAAACCTTGCTGAAGCACTTCAGCAGAAATACGAAAAAACACACAATGAATAGAAAGGTGGAATAATTATGTCTTTTACATTAACAGAAATGAAAGTCGGAATGTCCGACAAAGTAGCAGAGCAGGTTGTTGATATTTTCCTTAGAGAATCAGAAATTCTTCAGGCATTGCCGTTTGATGATACTGTATCACCGCAGGGCGGCTCAACACTGACTTATACTTATTTACAGAAGGTGCTTCCTTCTACAGCGTCTTTCCGTGCTTTGAATGAAGAATATGAGCATTCTGCAGCAACAATGGTCAAGAAATCCGCAGACCTGAAAATCTTCGGTGGTGAATTTGACATTGACCGTGTACTGAAAAAGGCAGAAGGAAAGTATAACAATATGGCATGGCAGATGGAAGAAAAAATCCGTGCAGCGGTTTCCTTGTTCCATTACACCCTGATTAATGGAAATTCAACAAATAACGAAAAGGAATTTGATGGATTGGACAAGATGCTTGCCGGAACAACCACAGAATTCGGCGCAGCAAGCAAGATTGACCTGTCTAGTATGACAAGCCTGAAAGCAAACGCTGATGAATTCTACGAAGCACTTACAAAGCTGATTCGTGATACTGACGCAGATGCACTTCTGATGAACAGTGACACAATCACAAAGGTTCAGACAGTGGCTAGAATCCTTGGCTATAAGACAGAATCAGAAGAAGCATTCGGAAAGAAGGTAACTTCTATGGATGGTGTTAGACTTATGGATTTAAAGAACCATTACACTGTATCAGCAAGCACAGCAACAGCAAATGCAGTTGTAAAGAAAGGCATTTCAAGAACAATCGGCGGTGATTCCGGTGCAACAACAGGACTTACAGACATTTATGCAGTCAAATTTGACATTAATGACGGTTTCCATGCTGCAACACTTGCAGGAAGCAATGCAATTGACCAGTATCTTCCAGATTTCACACAGCCGGGTGTCGTTAAGAAGGGCGAAGTTGAAATGGTGGCAGCTACAGTCTTGAAGAATACTGCACATGCCGGTGTATTAAGAAACATTAAGATTGCGTAGTTTGAAAGGATAAGGTGAAAAGAATGGCAGGAAAGAATTTTATTATCAGAACAACAAACATCCCTAACTTCACTGGTGTTGATGCAGGAAGCGTTGCTTTTGCAAACGGAACCGCAACAATCAGTGATGCAAGAATGGTGGAATGGTTCCGTGAGCATGACGGCTATTCCGTTGAAGAAGCAGATGGTACTGCTTCTTCAGTAGAAAGCAATCCAGTTTCAAGAATGAAATTAGAGGAACTGAAAGCATATGCAGCCGAAAAGGGAATTGACCTTGGTGATGCATCTAAGCGTGATGAAATCATTGAGAAAATCAAAGCGGCTGAAACAGTAAAAGGGTAAAGGTGATTTGTCATGATTATGTCAGTGAAAGAATTCAAAACCTTTGTAGAAACTGACATGGCAGAGCCATTAATTGAAGCAAAACTTCAGTCACTGGAACTGTTGATTCGAAAATACACCAACAATAATTTTCAAAACCGGTTATATAGAAGAACTGCCGATATTATCGGTGGTTCTTTTTATGTAACAGCCGTTCCATTTAAGGAAGGAGATACAATTCAGGTATCAACAACGCAGTTATCAAATGGTTTGAAAGTGCCATGCCTGAATGAAGGACTTTTTACAATTGACAAAGTGGATAATAATTCATTTTCAGTGAAAGAAGATGTGATGGATGAAAGCAATGTCCTCTGCACCAAGATTGTTTATCCAATGGATGTGAAAATGGGTGTAGTTAATCTGATGAAGTGGGACATGAACAACCGGGACAAGGTTGGTATACAGTCAGAAACGATTTCCCGGCATTCTGTGACATATTTCAACATGGATGGTGATAATTCTACCATTGGATTTCCAAAGTCCTTAATCGGCTTTTTAAAGCCTTATATCAAGGCACGGTTCTGAAAGGGGTGTTGATATGATAGGTGGAAACTTAAAAGCAATGTTGCAGGTGAAAAGCACTATTAAGAATGAAATCGGCGAAGGCATCCCTGTTTGGCATGATGTGATAGAACTTCTTGGATGGATAGACCTTGCATCCGGTGATTCCAAGCGGACAGAGTACAATGCTAAAATTCAGGAATCAACCCATGTATTTGTGTGTGATTACAAGCCGATTCCTGCCACTATTACCATTGATGACGCAATTGTTAGGGTAGTAGCGGAAAATGCCAGATTAATAGTAAATTCACAAGCATATGATGTGATGCTGATTGATGACCCAATGCAGTTACATGCACAGCTTGAAATCTATCTGCAATACAGAGGTGGTCAGGATGTCAGTACAATTTAAAAACAATTCGGCAAAGGTCAAAGCAGCCATGAATGAAAAGGCAATAGCTTGGTTGTATGAAGCATCCGGAGAATTGGAAGCACAGGTCAAAAGAAATACAGTGGTTGGCACAGGTCAGTTGAAAAATTCATGGACTTATAAAGTTGATGAATCCAAAGGTGAATCCAAAATAGGAAGTCCATTAGAAAATGCCATTTGGGAAGAATTTGGAACCGGACAGTATGCATTGCATGGTGACGGAAGAAAAACTGCATGGACATATGAAGATGACAAGGGAAAATGGCATAAAACGATAGGTAAAAAGCCGAGAAGAGCATTGAATAATGCCTTTGTGACACTTAAAAAGTCATTGCAGGCAAGGCTTGAACAGATTATGAAAGGGATGGAAAAATGACGGCAGCAGTATTAAAATTTATAAGTGATGCAATGGCATCAGCTAATATTCCGTATGAGTTTATGGAATACATATCTGCTGTGGATGCAATACCGGTATATTGGGTGGGCGAATATACAGAAGAACCGCCCTTGAATGAAGATTGCATGCAGGAAACGCAGTTCATCCTGACCGGAACCGGTAAAGGTTCATGGTCAGAACTGGAAAAGCAGAAAGAAAAAATCAAAAAATTATTCCCGGCGAATGGTGGCAGAAGAGCAATCCTTGATGATAAATCAGGGGTTGCTGTTTTTTATGGTAACGCATTCCCGGTTCCAACCGGTGATGGTTTTATGAAAAGGCTACAGATAAATTTAACAGTTAAAGAATGGAAGGTGAATTAATATGGCAGATTGGACAGAATTTGCAGTATCCGGAGTGTCAGAGGACACACCGAAAAATATTATGCTTGGAGCAGGAACGCTTTATAAAAACTTTGTGTATTCCACAGAATCAAGCAAATGGACAGGTACAATTCTTGGCGCAACGTCAGGGGGAAATAAATTAACGATTACACCAACAATTACAGATATTGAAGTCGATGGTGTTCTTGTAAAAGCCAAAGGTCTTAGACAGAAGACCGGAGAAACAGCACAGATTGAAACTAACATGGTTGAAATCACAAAAGAATACCTTCAGTCAACTGTCATTGGAAAAACCGGAACATCTGTGGATAGCAGATTTGATGTTATTGAATCAAAAGAATTGATTGAGGATAGTGATTATATTGAAAACTTCGCTTTTGTTGGATTCAAAACAGACGGAAGTCCTATCATTGTTATTTTTGATTCTGCAATTTGCACATCAGGTCTTTCTGTTGAAGGAAAGAACAGCGAAGCTTCGGTTGTTCCGGCAACATTTGAATGTGTTGCAGAACTTAAAACAGGCGGTAACACAAATAAATTGCCTTATCACATTTATGTGCCTAATGCGGCTGCAACACAGGCAACACAGAAATCCACAAAAGTGGTTTCAGAATAAAAACCAAACAGAAGGAGATTGAACAATGAATGATATGTTAGTAAAAAATACAGAAATTGAATCAGAAGATACACAGGAGCCAAAGACTTATGATTTGCGACCATTGGTTGCATCTGACATGGGTATGATTTGTAAAATCATCACTACTATTGGGGTTCGCCAGTTTAAGGATTGCTTCAATATTGAGCAGACAGAAGATGCCAAGGAAGATATTAAAAAGGTCGGCTTTAGCGTAATGCTTGACATTGCCGGAATTATTATTTCAAATATTCCGAAAGCCGAAGAAGAAATTCAGGTATTCTTGGCATCCTTGTCAGGTATGAAACTTGCAGAAATTAAAAAAATGCCATTTGCTGATTATGGTGAATTAATTATTGAAGTGGTGACAAAAAAGGAATTTCAGGATTTTTTCAAACGTGTCATGAAATTGTTCAGTCGGAATTAGGCTATATAAAGTATATGGATTTGCTGTCTCAAAGATATGCAAATCCATATTTACTTTTAGATGATGTAATCCGTTTGGGACAGCTTCATGATTTTTCAATTGAAGTCTTGCAGATGATTCAAAAGGATAGAGTACAGCAACGCAGGTGGGAATATTATCTGCATAAAGTATGGAAAGATATGTCCTTTGATGAATATGTAGCAATCTGTGAAAAAAACATTCCTGAAGAAAAAACAATGGAAAAAGAAGAAGCAGTAAAAATAATAGAGGATTCAAACAAAATATTAGAAGAATTCTTTAATTAGATAGAAATTTAAGCACACCGGCTATGGTGGGCTTTTTTTATACAGATGGAAGGGGGTGAATCCCTTTGGAACTTTTTAAATTACTTGGAACAATTGCCGTAAATAACAGCGGAGCCAATGAAGCCATAGATGAAACTACAGAAAAAGCAGAGCAATCAAGCAGCAAATTTGGAAATTTTCTTGGAAAAGTTGGCAGTGTTGCAACGAAAATAGCAGGTGTCGGTGTTGCAGCATTGGGAGCCGTAGCAACAGGACTTGGAGCATTGACAAAGCAGTCTGTTGAAGCCTATGCCGATTATGAACAGTTTGTTGGTGGTGTTGAAACACTGTTCAAAGATAGCAGTAAAAAAGTATTAGAATATGCAAATAATGCATACAAGACCGCCGGATTATCAGCAAATCAATATATGGACACAGTAACAAGTTTTTCAGCTTCGTTGCTTAAAGGTTTAAACGGTGATACTGCAAAAGCAGCAGACATAGCAAATACGGCTATTGTGGATATGGCTGATAATGCAAATAAAATGGGAACATCAATGGAATCCATACAAAATGCTTATCAGGGTTTTGCAAAGCAGAATTATACCATGTTGGACAACCTGAAACTTGGTTATGGTGGTACTGCATCAGAAATGGCAAGGTTGATTAATGATTCCGGTGTCTTGGGTGACACAGTAAAAATAACTGCTCAAGATGTGAATGATGTTTCTTTTGACAAAATGATTGAAGCCATTCACACAGTGCAGGTTGAAATGGGAATGTCAGGACTTACCGCAGAAGAAGCAGCAGAAGCTGTAAAAAACGGAAGTATGACACAGGAAGAAGCGTTTGAAGCTATGGGTACCACAGCTAAGGAAGCATCCACAACAATTCAGGGTTCAATCGGAATGATGAAATCAGCATGGGAAAACTTTCTTACTGGTATGGCTGACCCTGACCAAGATTTTGATGCATTGCTTGAAAACTTGGTTGATTCGGTGGTGACCGTTGCTGATAACCTTATTCCGAGAATTGCAGAAACGCTTCCAAGGCTTGTGCAAGGAATATCTGGTGTTATAGAAACATTAGGAACTTACATGCCTGAATTATTATCTAAATTGTTACCGGCATTGTTAGAGGGAGCCGGGCAATTGCTGACGCAATTAGTAACAGGAATTCCGGCTTTATTTGAAGCAGTGGTTCCGGCTTTGGTGGAATCAGTAAAAATGATTCTTTCATCAGCAATGGAATCTTCTGGAATAGGTTCTTTTTTGGATGACTTTTTAGGTGAAGGCACAATGGGAACCTATATGGAAACAATGACCGGAATTCGTGATGATATGGCAGAAATCTTTTCCCCACTATTAGGAAAATTCGAAGAGATAAAGACCACATTTCTTGAAAATATCGGTCAGATTAAGGAACCGGTAACAACTTTGTTTAGTGATATTATGGGAAGTGCCAGTGATATATGGGAAAGCGTCGGCAAGCCTGTTTATGAAGCTATTGAGTATGCAATAGAATGGGTACTTGACCGTTTTAATGAAGCATTACCGACAATTATAACTATTGTGTCAGATACTTTTTCGCTATTAAGTGATTTGTGGAACAATGTTTTAAAGCCAGCCTTTAATGATATAGGTATTGTTATAGAATGTTTGCAGCCAATATTCGAAGTGGTATTTGGTGTATTAGCGAGCATTTTCGGAACATTGGTTAGTGCGATTGGTGACTTATGGAATAACTCATTAAAGCCGATATTTAGCGGAATTATTGAATTTTTATCTGGAATATTTACTGGTGATTTTTCAAAGATAATTGACGGACTGGTAAACATATTTAAAGGCTTGTGGAGCGGCATAAAAACCATTGTAAGTGCAATTGTTGAAGTAGTGTCAAAAGTATTCGGCGGCTTATGGGATATTGTTAAAACTATATTTGGTGGAATGTTTGATACAATTTCCGGAGTATTCAGCAAGATATTCAGTACAATTAGTTCTGTTATCGGTACGATTGCAAGCACTATCAGCAGCGTATTTGGTGCTATTTATGATACAATTTCAAGCATTTTCACTTCAATCAGTGATACAATTTCAAGCATTTGGAATGGTATCTGGGATACAATCAAAGGTGTCATTAATAGCATTCTTGGTGGTATTGAAGGAATGGTAAATGGTGTTATTAAAGGAATTAACAAAATCCTTGGTGGAATTGATACCATTGTCGGTGGTGTTGGTGATTTAATCGGTCTTGATTGGTCAGTACCGACATTGAATGAGATTTCATTGCCTAGACTTGCAAAAGGTACTGTTGTTGATAAGCCAACCATTGCACAGATTGGTGAAGATGGTACTGAAGCAGTTGTTCCTTTGGAGAAAAACCGGGAATGGATTGCAAGAGTATCAGAGGAAATGCAGATTCAGGGCATTGGTGGTGATAAAGAAACACTATCCGTATTGAAAGAGATTCTTGCATTACTGAAGGAACTGAAAGAAGATTATTCCGATATGCCTCATATTTTAATTGATGCAATGGTGAACGGTCTGAAATTCAGAGTAAATAACAGGGAATTTGCAAGGCTTGTGAAGGCGGTGAATTAGAAGATGCTTGAAAAAATAATTTATAAAAATCACATGAACGAAGTGATAAATTTTGGACAAAGTGGTATATTTGCCAATTCAAACGATTTGCGTAACTTCTCATGGAGTTATACATCAAAAAATAATAGAATATCTGAATTTAAGAGAGGGATTGTTACAAAAACAATCCCTGTTATTATTCAGTGTGATTCTGAAGAAGAAGGGATTAAGGTAAAAAACCGGCTGTTTGAATGTGCTGAAAAGGATGTTCTTACAATGCAGTATGGCAGGATTATTATTGGTGATTATTATTTACAATGCTATGTTACTGCATCAAAAAAATCTGACTATATGATTCGTCCGGGTTATATGAAAACATCCCTGACAGTGGCAACAGACCTTCCTTCATGGATTAAAGAGACCACAATAACATTTGGTTACGGTCAGGGAACTGCCGGTAAAAATCTTGATTTTAACAACGATTTTCCATATGATTACACATCAAACCTGCTTGGAAAGTCTTTGAATAATACAGATTTCATTGAAACAAATTTCAGAATGGTTATATATGGAGCCTGTGAGAATCCGGAAGTGACGATTGCCGGGCATAAGTATCAGGTGAATGTAAGTATTGCTGAAAATGAGTATTTGACCATTGATTCTGTCGAAAAGACCATAGTTCTGACACATACAGATGGAACAAGGGAAAATTGTTTTAATAGCAGAAACCGGGATTCATACATTTTCGAAAAGATTCCTTCAGGTGTTAGTGGTGTGTCAAGTGGTCATTTCAAGTTTGATGTTACGCTTCTTGAGGAAAGGAGTGAACCACGGTGGACTTGATATATATGAACCGCAGCAAGGAAGATATTGGTGTATTAAAGGATTTTACCTTTGATTTGGCTTTTGGCGCAAATGAAAATGACTTTGAATGCACCGTCAGCCGTAATAATCATTGCTGTGAGGGTGGCTATTTTCTGTATGTTGAAGGAACTGAATATGGTGGAATCATTGATGACATTAAAACAGATACAGATGCAAATGAAGTGGTTTATCATGGTCGAACGTGGCACGGCTTCCTTGATTCAAAGTGCATTATTCCACTACAGTCAGGTGAAAAATCCACATCAACGGTCACTTTGAAAACAGCGGATGCAGAAGGGACTTCTTTAATAAATAAGTATCTGATTGTATCCGGAGAAGCAAATAATGTTCTTGCATGGTTAATAAAAAGATTAAGTCTTGAAAGCCTTTTTACAGCGTCCACAGAGATTTCAGGCATAACAATTACATCTTTCCAGTTTGACAGGTATTGCATGGCATATGATGGCATATGGAAGATGCTGAAAAGCGCAGGTGCAAAATTGAAGGTTCATTTCAGTGAAGGCATGGCTGTGCTTGAAGCAAAGAAAATTGTGGATTATTCAAAGGATGAACAATTTGATTCCGACCAGATAGAAATGGAAATTAAAAATTATTATCATCCATTGAATCATCTTATTTGCCTTGGAAAGGGTGATTTAGATGAAAGACTTGTAATACACCTATATGCTGATTCAAACGGCAATATAAGCCATGTGCAGAGCCTGACAGGCATTCAGGAAGTAACAGAAGTTTATGATTATTCTTCAGCAGAATCAGCGGAAGAGTTAGAAGCAAAGGGCATTGAAAAAATGCAGGAATCATGGAATGGTGATTATGTTTCCACAGAATTCGATTCAAATTCAAATTCCTTTGACATTGGTGATGTTGTAGGTGCAAAGGATAATGAAACAGGAATGTTTGGAACGGCTGAAATTACAAAAAAGATAGTAAAAATAGAAAATAATTCAACAACAATATCATATAAGGTGGGTGAAAAGTAATGCAGACACATTTAGTAACAGGATACAAAGGCAGTGAACATATTAAGTCAGCAGACCAAGGCAGCTTTAACGCTGCCTTTTTTGGTTCCGGGCAGTTTGTCATGGAAATGGGAAATCAATTTGAAGGTTCCATTGTAAATAATAATACAGTTCGGATTTTGGATGGTGACATTCTTATGTACGGTCGGCACATCAGAATTGACCCTGATACTTTTGAAGATTTAACTATTGAGACCGGCAATGCAGGAAAAAACAGAATTGATTTAGTGTGTATGACATATGAAAAGAACACATCAGACGGAACGGAAAAAGCATACCTTGAAGTCCTGAAAGGCAGTGAAACAGAAGGGACACCATCAGCACCAGAATATACTGATGGAAACATCATCACAGGTGCAATAAAGAATCAGATGCCGTTATACAAGCTGAACATTAATGGTGTTGTTCTTCAGGACATTACACCATTATTTAAAACAATTCCAACCTATAAAACGCTTGCAGAACAGTATGCAGCACAGTTCCAGAAGGCTTGTGACACTTATCTTGGAGCATTGAATATTCTTGACACAATGGAAGAGGTCAATGCCAATACACAGGCAAATCAGCTTGCCGGTGCATTGGCTGTGAAAGAAGTTATAAAAAATAAGCAGGATGCATCAACGGCAATCACGACTAGGAATATTGGTCAGCAAAGTGTGAAATATGCATCAAGTGCAGGTACGGCAGCAAATGCTAGTAAAGTTCCTTGGAGTGGTGTTACAGGAAAGCCTTCAACATATCCACCTAGTTCGCATTCGCACAATTACCTTCCGAACAATCCACCTTGCATAGAGATATTTGGACAAGGTGGTGTGCCATTTATTGATTTTCATTATGGTGGAAGTTCGGCAGACTATACAAGCCGTTTAATAGATTCAAGTTCAACTTTTAATTATTTAACAAACAGTGGAATCCATCAGTTTTGCAATGGAAATGGTAGCCAAGTGGCAAAGATACAATCTAACGGTACTTTTGGTGCAGCTTCTGGAGGAACTGCAATAGTAGGAAGTGCAATTTATTGTCAAGCAAACTGGAGTGGAAGTTCTTATGCACCTGTTTATGGTACATCATTTACAAATCCTTCCTCTAAATTAGTAAAGGAAAACGTTGTAGATATGTCAGAAGAGGAAGCAAAGAAGATTCTTCAATTAAAACCGGTAGATTTTGATTACATTGAAGCATACGGTGGTGAAAAAAATCAGCATGGTTTAATTGCCGAAGATACATTAGGTATTATTCCTTCCTGCGTAACAGTACCGGAAGGTTATTCAGAAAAAGAGTTTGATGCCGAGAAGGGAATTCGAAATAAGGTATTAGCAATTGATTATTCGAAATTGGTTCCGTACCTTATTAAGATGGTGCAGATACAACAGGAAGAAATTGAAAAACTGAAAGAAGCAATTAACAAAGAAGGAGTATCGAATGATTAGAATACAGTTTCAAAACAAAAAGTCATTTTATGATGCAGAATTCACCATGATAAATGAAAACACCGTAAAATTGACCGGAAATAAGCTAAAGGTCAACAATTCCGGCTTCAAAGCATACAGATTGAATGGTGATTTCCTTGGTGATTATTCTGAATACACGAAATGTACCGAAACTGAAGACGGTTTTATTTTTGAGAAGGAAGGACACTTGTAATATGTTTATTAAAAAAATATATGAATTGCGAATTCGTGCAGAGCCTGAAATTATTGCAAAAAACCAGTGAAGAAAGGAATTTACAGCTATGGAAGCGGTTATTGCGGCAACAGTGACAGGTGTGTTTAGTGTTATCGGAATTATCATTACAAACATGCAGAGCAATCGGAAAATTGAGCATCAATTGGACACAGCGCAGGCGGTGACGGACTGCAAAATTGATGAACTGACAAGAGAAGTCCGGGAGCATAACAATTTTGCCCGGCGAATGCCGGTTGTAGAAGAACAGATAAAAGTTATTAATCACAGAATTGCAGATTTAGAGCAGAAAGGATGAACATTATGAATTTATCAAATTATGCAACAGTATTACCTATCGTTATTATTTGTTACTTAGTGGGGGTTGGGTGCAAGTTATGCAGTAAAATCCCAAATAAGGCAATCCCGGTCATTGTGGGAGTAATTGGCGGAATCATTGCAATCCCGGCTATGTATATTATGCCTGATTTCCCGGCAACAGATGTTTTTACGGCTATTGCAGTTGGCATTATGTCTGGTTTTACATCAACCGGTATTAATCAGGTTTATAAGCAGACAAAGAAAGAGTAAAAGAAAGGGGAAAATAGAATGAATATTATAGAAACCAATTTACAGTTCAAAGGAAAAATGTCAGTAAGAAAGAGCACATCCATAATCATGCTGCACCATGCTGCAGCATCTGAATGTGATGCAAAAACGATTCATGCATGGCACCTTGGAAGGGGATTCAGCGGAATTGGTTATCACTTCCTTGTAAGAAAGAATGGGACCATTGAGAGAGGACGTGCAGAGAATCTTGTTGGTGCTCATGCTGCAGGCAACAATAGTAATTCCATTGGAATCTGCTTTGAAGGGAATTTTGAGACTGAAACAATGGGAGAAGCACAGAAGAATGCCGGTAAGGAATTAATCTATTATCTTTGTAATAAATACGGCATTGATGCAGTTATCCGGCATAAAGATGTGGCTTCAACTGCTTGTCCGGGAAAGAACTTTCCATATACAGAACTTCTGAATTACAAATCATCTGTTCAGACAACAGATGCTAAGCCACAGAAAAATACCGTTGCAGAAGATGGTATCTGGGGAACTGGTACAACTAAGAGAGCACAGGAAGTGTTTGGCACTCCGGTTGATGGTGTGATTTCCGGTCAGCTTTCAAGCTGTAAGAAATATTTCCCTGGTATTACATCCGTGTCTTATGGCAAAGGCGGTTCTTCCTTAGTCCGGACAATGCAGAAGTGGCTTGGAATTAAGGAAGATGGTTATATCGGAAAAGAATTTGTGACTGCCTTACAGAGAGAAATGCGAACGGTTGTGGATGGAGTATTGAGCAAACCATCCAGTTGTATTAAGGCTTTTCAGCACTGGTTAAATCAGCAGTAGTAAAATCCTAGGCATACACAATAAAAATGGCTGTATGGTGCTTTACTAAGGCTTATAGACCTATTTTGAAAAAGGGGATAGCATTAAAACTATCCCCTTTTTTGAATTTTATAGAAATATTATCATTTACAACATCAATACGCAATTTCTTCTGTCGCAATATCGGTAAGCAGTCCGGCTACTTCACGGTAAGGAATGGAATAGCGCTGGGAGAGATAACGTAAGGATGCGTTGATTTCTCCGTCAGGACCTCCGTACTGGCTTAAGATATACTGTGCGGTTTTCGGATCGGTCTGTTTGATGTTGACCGGATATTCCAGTCTTTTTTCATACTGCCACATTTAACAATTTCCCCCTTCCCATGGATTTCTCATGCTTCCCCAGCTCCAGTGACCGTCTGTGTCGGCACCGTCTAAAGTCAGGGGACCATATTTTTCTTCATACATTTTCACTGCTTTTAACCGCAGGGTACGGTAGTGGTTATAGAAGGAAAGTGCTTCTTCATCATAAGGATGGGTGTCAAGGTAAAGGGCAGTATCATAAGCTACAAAGCTGACCTGATTAATCCAGTCTAAAAGCTGGGACTGGTCCATTGGCATATTGTTCATCAGAATCGGCCCCCTTTCATAGAACCATGGAAAGGCTTATTTAAATCCTGAAAGACTGTGCCATTACGCAGAGCCTGGTCAGGTTCGTACAGATTGCCGAACTGCTGCCATGGAACATAAGCCATGGCAAGTTCCTGATTACAGGCAAACTGTTTCGTATAAGGTGTCGGAACAGCCGGACGGCTGCTTTGTGGCTGACAATTACAGTTGTTCATATGCTGACCTCAATAAAAATATTCATATTAATATATGTGCAGATGAAAAGGAATGTGAGATTTTATATTGTGAAAAAAAGAATCCTGCGGTAAAATATTTAATTGAGAAAAAATATCAATAACAAGAGAAGAGGAAAATAGATGACACTGGATGAACTTGAAATTGGAAGAGAAGCGGTAATAACCAAAGTAGGGGGAGAAGGAGCACTGCGGTGTAGATTTTTAGATATGGGGCTGATTCCAAAGACAAAGGTGCAGGTGCGTAAAGTAGCACCTATGGGAGACCCGATTGAACTCCGGATCCGTGGATATGAACTGACCATACGAAAAGAAGATGCCGGAAAAATTGAAGTAGAACCGGAGGAGAACTAGAATGATATTTGCATTAGTAGGAAACCAGAACTGTGGTAAGACCACATTATTTAATCAGCTCACCGGTTCCAACCAGCATGTTGGAAATTTCCCGGGTGTAACGGTTGACCAGAAAATGGGAGAAATCAGAGAGCATAAGGATGCGTCGGTAGTTGACCTGCCGGGAATCTATTCTCTGCGTCCATATACCAGTGAGGAGATTGTAACAAGAGATTTTATTTTAAATGAAAAGCCGGATGGAATTATCAATATTGTAGATGCAACAAATATTGAGCGAAATCTCTATCTGACCCTGCAGTTGTTAGAAATGCATATTCCGATGGTATTAGCTCTGAATATGATGGATGAGGTGCGTAACAACGGCGGAAGTATTGATGTAAAACAGATGTCTTTAGAACTGGGAATTCCGGTTATTCCAATCAGTGCGGTAAAGGGAGAGGGAGTGGAAGACCTGGTACACAGCGCCATGAAGATGGCAGGACAGAAGATATATCCAAAGGTAACGGATTTCTGCGAGAAAGGTCCTGTGCACCGCTGTATTCATGCGGTATCCCATCAGGTAGAAGACCATGCACAGAATATCGGAATGTCACCACGTTTTGCAGCAACGAAGATTGTAGAGCAGGATACAGACATTATTGACAGACTGAAGCTGAGCCAGAACGAACTGGATATGATGGAACACAGTATTGAAGAAATGGAAACAGACCATCATATGGACAGAAATGCCGCTCTGGCGGATATGAGATATACCTTTATTGAAAAGGTGTGCAGTAAATCAGTAACAAAGTGCCATGAGAGCAAAGAACATATCCGTAGTGTAAAGATAGACAACGTATTAACGAATAAATATCTTGCTATCCCGCTGTTTCTTCTGATTATGCTGCTGGTATTCTGGCTGACCTTCGGTGTTATCGGAGCATTTTTAAGTGATTATCTTGCAGTTTTTATTGCATACATAACGAATCTTGCTGACAAGGGGTTGACTTCTTATGGAATTAACCCGGTGGTTCACAGCCTGATTATTGACGGTGTATTTGCCGGAGTCGGAAGTGTGTTAAGCTTCCTGCCGATTATTGTGGTTTTATTTTTCTTCCTGTCTATTCTGGAAGATTCCGGTTATATGGCAAGAGTTGCCTTTGTTATGGATAAACTGCTGCGTAAAATCGGACTTTCTGGACGAAGCTTTGTTCCAATGCTGATTGGATTTGGTTGTACGGTTCCGGCAGTAATGTCAAGCAGAACTTTAGCATCCGAAAGAGACCGGAAAATGACCATTATGCTGACACCATTTATCAGCTGTTCGGCAAAAATTCCGATTTATGCGGTATTTACAGCAGCATTTTTTGAAAAATATCAGGCGCTTGTTATGATTGCACTTTATGTTGGTGGAATGGTAATGGGAATTCTGGTGGCACTTTTATTCAAGCATTCCGCATTCCGTGGAAAACCGATGCCTTTTGTCATGGAGCTTCCGAATTACCGGCTGCCATCTTTAAAGAGCGTGGTACTCCTGATGTGGGACAAGGCAAAGGATTTCTTAGAGAGGGCATTTACCGTTATTTTCCTTGCAACGATTATTATCTGGTTCTTACAGTCTTTTGATACCAGACTGAATGTAGTATCTGACAGCGCAGACAGCCTGCTGGCATTAATCGGCCGTGTGATTGCACCGGTTTTTGCGCCGCTTGGATTTGGGGACTGGAGAGTATCCACTTCTTTGATTACCGGATTTACTGCAAAAGAAGCAGTAATCAGTACCATGAGTGTACTTCTTGGAACCAGTGTGACTGCTTTGGGCAACAGCCTTGGAACTCTGTTTACGCCGGTATCAGCAGTCAGCTTCCTGGTGTTTACGTTACTTTATACACCATGTGTAGCAGCGATTGCAGCAATCAGACGGGAGATGGGTTCAAAGCTTCAGGCACTTGGTGTTGTGGTAATGCAGTGCGTGGTTGCATGGATTGCAGCATTTGTTGTCTTTCAGATTGGCAGCCTGATTTTTTAGGAGGCAGATAGTATGGGCGTTAATGATATTATTTTGCTATTACTGATTCTTTGCTGGTGCGCCTTTGCGGTATATGCTATGATGAAAAAGAAAAAAGAGGGAGGCTGCATTGGCTGCAGCGGATGTAGTGGAAGGACAGATACGGATGCGGTCTGCAAAGAATGTTCCCAGAGGAAAAAGTAGTAAAAAGTATTTATTTTAGAACATAGGAGCAGGCTACTTGTATTATTGAAAGTGGTGTGCTAGATTATTGTTAGCATAGTGTTATATATTGATAATACTGTGCGTGGTTATGAACAATGATATAATACAATTTTTTTCTAGGAGGAAACGATGAGAGGACTACGTACACCAGTATCAGATTTGAGAAAAAGCATTTTTACGGAGGTAGCAAAAATTGCTTATGAAGCAGACAGTGCAAACCTGAACGATGCCGTTGAGGCAGTTCCATATACAGTTTGCCCTGGAGATGTTCCTACATACCGTGAAAGTATTTATAGAGAACGTGCGATTGCAGCAGAAAGAGTAAGACTTGCTATGGGTATGTCTTTACGACCACAGGATAAACCGGTACATGTTACCAGTGGCCTCGAAGAGAGCAATGTGGCAGAAAAATATTATGAGCCACCTCTTATGCAGGTAATTCCATCTGCATGTAATCTGTGCGAAGAAAAGAAATATGAAGTATCCAATATGTGCCAGGGATGTATTGCACATCCATGTATGGAGGTATGTCCAAAGGGAGCAATCTCCCAGGTAGATGGCAAATCTGTAATCGACCAGGAGAAATGTATCAAATGTGGAAGATGTAAAGCAGCCTGCCCATATGATGCAATTTCCAAGAAAGAAAGACCTTGTTCCATGGCTTGTGGAATTGGAGCAATTGGAACAGATGAATACGGAAGAGCAAAGATTGATGCAGATAAATGTGTATCCTGTGGTCAGTGTATGGTAAGCTGCCCATTCGGAGCAATTGCAGATAAATCACAGATTTTCCAGTTGATCCGGTGTATGAAAGAAGGCGGAGAAGTTATCGCTGAAATTGCACCTGCATTTGTAGGGCAGTTCGGACCTGGAGCTACTCCAAAGCATGTAAAGGCAGCTTTATTAGAACTTGGTTTTTCAGAGGTTGTAGAGGTTGCACTTGGAGCTGATATCGGTGCAGTAGCAGAAGCACATCACTATGCAAATCATGTTGCAACAGGAGAGCTTCCGTTCTTACTTACTTCCTGCTGTCCTGCATGGTCCATGCTTGCAAAGACACAGTTCCCGGATTTAATCGGGAGCGTATCTTCTGAGCTTACACCTATGGTTGCTACAGCAAGAAGCATTAAGAAAGAACATCCGAATGCAAAAGTAGTATTTATCGGACCGTGTGCTGCTAAGAAACTGGAAGCAAGCAGAAGAACTGTACGAAGCGATGTTGATTTTGTAATCACATTTGAAGAGTTAGACGCTATGTTTGCAGCAAAAGGAATTGATCCGAACCAGACAGAGGGTGAAAGCTCCATGCATGATGCAACTGCTGCAGGTCGTGGATATGCATGTGCCGGTGGTGTTGCAGATGCCATTGAAAAATGTGTACATGAATATTATCCGGATGTGGATGTTAAGATTGAACATGCAGAGGGTCTTGCTGAATGTAAGAAGATGCTGATGCTTGCCAAGGCTGGTAAGATGAATGGATATATGATTGAAGGAATGGGATGTCCTGGCGGATGTATCGCCGGAGCAGGAACTATTCTTCCGATTCCGAAAGCAAAACAGGAAATCGAGAAGATTAAGAAAGCTTCTACCAAGCAGCTTCCTCCAAAGGAATTACGGGAAATCGAATTAAATTAATAGTAAGAAAGCGGGTTAATAGAATGAGCAAGGTTAGAACCAGATTTGCACCAAGTCCTACAGGAAGAATGCATGTAGGAAATCTGCGTACAGCACTTTATGCATATTTAATTGCAAAGCATGAGGGCGGAGATTTTATTTTAAGAATTGAAGATACAGACCAGGAACGTTATGTTGAGGGAGCGGTAGATATTATCTACCGTACCCTTGAGAAGACTGGATTGTTACATGATGAAGGTCCGGACAAGGATGGCGGTGTTGGCCCATATGTGCAGAGTGAACGTCAGGCACAGGGAATTTATCTGGAGTATGCGAAGAAACTCATTGAAAAAGGAGAAGCATACTATTGTTTCTGTGATAAGGAGCGTTTAGAGAGTCTGCGTCAGACTGTTGCAGGTAAAGAGATTATTGTTTACGATAAGCATTGCCTGCATTTAAGCAAGGAAGAAATAGAAGAAAAGCTTGCTACAGGTGTTCCATACGTTATCCGTCAGAACAATCCTCAGACAGGAACAACAACCTTCCATGATGAAATCTATGGAGATATTACCGTTGATAATGCGGAGCTGGACGATATGATTCTGATTAAATCAGACGGATATCCGACTTATAACTTTGCCAACGTAGTAGATGACCATTTGATGGGAATTACACATGTAGTAAGAGGAAATGAATATCTTTCTTCTTCTCCAAAGTATAACCGTCTGTATGAAGCTTTTGGCTGGGATGTGCCAGTGTATGTACACTGTCCGTTAATTACCAACGAAGAGCATCAGAAGTTAAGTAAACGTTGTGGACATTCTTCCTACGAAGATTTGATTGAACAGGGATTTTTAACAGAGGCAGTTGTAAACTTTGTGGCATTACTGGGGTGGAGTCCGGCAGATAACCGGGAAATCTTTTCTTTAGAGGAGCTGGTAAAAGCCTTTGATTATCATCATATGAGCAAATCACCGGCTGTATTTGACTATACAAAGCTGAAATGGATGAATGGCGAATACATCAAGGCAATGGATTTTGATTCGTACTTTGAAATGGCAGAGCCATATATCCGGAAAGTAATTACCAGGGATTATGATATCCGCAAGATTGCAGAGATGGTGAAGACCAGAATTGAAATCTTCCCGGATATTGAGAATCTGATTGACTTCTTTGAGGAACTTCCGGAGTATGATACCGCAATGTATACCCATAAGAAGATGAAGACCACAGAAGAGAGCTCTTTGGAAGTCTTGACAGAGATTCTTCCGGTATTAGAGGCTCAACAGGATTACAGTAATGATGCACTGTATCAGACGCTTTGTGATTTTGTGGCAGAGAAGGGCTGCAAGAATGGTTATGTATTATGGCCGGTTCGTACAGCGGTTTCCGGTAAACAGATGACACCGGCAGGTGCAACTGAGATTATGGAAATTATTGGTAAGGAAGAGTCCTTAAAACGTATCCGTACCGGAATTGCACTTCTTACGAAAGCACTTGAGAAATAAAAGTTACGAGGCATTTCATGCAATTTAATGAAGCACAACAGGAAGCTGTTGATTTTTATCAGGGTCCCTGCCTTACACTGGCGGGGCCCGGTTCAGGCAAAACTGCCGTAATTACCCATCGAACGAAAAATTTGATAGAAAAATATGGGGTGTCACCATCAGAAATTCTGGTGGTGACATTTACAAAAGCAGCCGCTATGGAGATGAAGGAGCGTTTTCTTTCGCTGACGAATCAGACATCCACAACGGCTACTTTTGGTACTTTTCATGCGGTGTTTTTTACGGTATTAAAGTATGCTTATCATTATCGGGCAGAAAATATTATAAGAGATGAGCAGAAGGTGGTATTTATCCGGAATCTTTTACGTCATTTTCCGATTGACTATGAAGATGAAAATGAATGCATCCAGACTCTGTTATCTGAAATCAGCGGTGTAAAGAATTCGAACATTCCCATTGAACATTATTATTCTTCTAATTTTCCAGAGCATACATTCCGCGATGTATTTATGAATTATCAGAAGATGCTGCAGAAGAACCGGCTGATTGATTTTGATGATATGTTAGTTTATACCTATGAACTTTTCAGCCAGCGGAAGGATATCTTAGCACTCTGGCAGAAGAAGTTCCGATATATTTTAATTGATGAGTTTCAGGATATCAATGGATTACAATATGAGATTATAAGGATGCTTGCAGCACCGGAAAATAATCTCTTTGTGGTAGGGGATGATGACCAGTCTATTTACAGGTTCCGCCAGGCAAGACCGGAGATTATGCTGAACTTTGAGAAGGATTATGCTGATGCAAAGCGGATTGTATTAAATTATAATTATCGTTCCGATGGAAATATTGTGGCAGCGGCAGGAAGACTGATTGCCCACAATACAGGGCGGTTTGCAAAGGATATTAAGGCATTTCATCCGGCAAAGGAAGCGGTAGTATGTAAGACTTACCGGACGCAGCGGGAAGAAAATTTAGGATTGATTCATGCACTTAAGGAATATACCGCAGCTGGTGGTGACTGGTCGGACGCAGCGGTGCTGTTTCGCACTAATACACAGCCAAGACTTCTGATGCAGCAGTTGATGGAATATAATATTCCTTTCCGTACAAGGGATAATATTCCTAATATTTATGAGCATTGGATTGCAAAAGATATGGAAAGTTATCTTCGGATTGCCCATGGAAGCAGAAGAAGGGCAGACTTCTTACAGATTATGAACCGGCCGAACCGTTATATTGGGCGGGACAGCCTGGAAGAGGATACCGTAGCATTTGATGTCTGGGCAGATTATTATGATAAAATGGAGCAGTCCTGGATTGCACGAAGAATCGACCGGCTTTATCATGACTGCAAAATGTTAGCCGGAATGAAGCCTTTTGCAGCGGTGAATTATATCCGCAAGGGAATCGGCTACGATGACTATATCAAAGAATATGCAGATCAGAGAGGTATGAATGAGGAAGAACTTTTGGATATTCTAGAACAGCTTACCGATATGACCAAAGAGTTCGATAGCTTTGATGACTGGCAGGAACAGAAAGAGAAATATTTAAAAGAATTACAGCGTGCCATGGAGAAGCAGCGGACGAAGGGAGAGGGCGTTGTCTTATCAACCCTACATAGCTCGAAGGGATTAGAGTATGATGTGGTATTTTTGATTGATGTAAATGAGAAAATCATGCCCTATAAGAAAGCTGTTTTAGATGCGGATCTGGAAGAGGAACGCAGAATGTTCTATGTGGGGATGACCAGAGCAAAAAAACAGCTCTACCTCTTCTCGGTAGAGCTGTTGAATAATCACAGTGCAGAACCATCCCGGTTCTTAAAAGAATTGCAGGAAACGTAATGGATGATTAGTTGTCCATTGCGTCAAATTCTGCTTCATCTAATAATTCATCAAAACGGTCGGAGACAACTTCGTATTCTTCGTCACTGTCAATATTATCTAAAGAAGGATTTCCATCCTCATCCTCGGAGTAACGATAGATATATACTTCACCATCTGCATTTTCATTTCCCTTTTCATCTAAGGGCATCAGCGCAATATAATCCTGTTTTCCTGCTTCAAAGATAGTAAGAATTTTGCATTCCACATCCTGCCCATTGTCTAAATTCAATGTCACCATGATATCGTCTTCATCTTTTAACTGTTTGTTTTCCATAAAATACCTCTTTCTTTATATAATTGTCTGAACGTAGAGTTCCGGACGTTTTTCCAGATTGATAAATTCACCGTCTTCTAACCGAACCACCGGACGGGTCAGGCGATGCTTGTTAATCAGCACAATTTTACCGGTCATGCCATTACTTAGCATGACATCATTGTTAATATATGTATTGGCAATATGCTCCAAGAAGCTGGTAATAAACTGGGGTTTGTATTTACCCAGACCCTCCCGCTCAAAAGTGGCAATGACCTCAAACGGGCAGACGCCGCGGCGATAACAGCGGTCAGCAGTCATGGCATCGTAGACATCTGCAATAGCAACGATATTGGCAAAATCATCAATATCATCTCCGATAAGTCCGATTGGATAGCCGCTTCCATCACAGCGTTCGTGATGGGTGAGAGCAATTTTTTTGATACGGACAGATACATTCTGATTTTTCAGCAGTTCATAACCATATTCGGAATGTTTTTTCACCAGTTCATATTCTTCCGGGGTCAGGCGCCCTGGCTTGTTAATGATTTCAGGTGGAATTTTACTTTTTCCTATATCGTGTAAGAGACCACCCAGAGTCAGAGTTTCTAAATCATCTGCATTATAATCCTGCCACATACCAATCATTCGGCTGATTAAAGAAACATTCAGACTGTGGGCATAAGTGGAATCGGTAATTTTGCGCATATTGTGCAACATATCGAACATGGAAATTGTAGTGGAATGTCTGGCAAAAAGATCTAAAGCGCAGGATAAAAGAGCCTCCTGATCTAAAGGAATGTTTTTTGTGACAAAATCATTGATGGATTTTTCTAAAAAAGGTACTTTTTTTTCGTAATTTGCTTTAAAAACTTTGAATTCTTTACTGTTTCTTACCCGTTCAGAATACCGGTCAACTGCTTCCTTTTCTTCAGCCATTGACTGAATGGCATCAACAGGCAGAGCACCGTCTATTATTCTGGCACTCTCAATTCCGTAAAACTCAAGGTGTGCAATCATCTGAGTTGTCAGCATTTTGTGTGCTTCTACAATCATCTGCCCATGCCTGCTCATGACAGGAGTGGCAGTCACCATGCCAGGGTGTAAATCCTTTGTTGCAACTGTATGCATGAATATACCTCTTATATCACTAATTAACAATACACTACACTATAATTATAAAAATTTACATATCAATTGTCAATGAATCGTGTTATAATCTTTTCAAGAGACTTGAATATAGGAAAGTGCAGGATGATGAAATGAAATACAATGTTCGGGAAGGCGATTACAGAACCATGGGAGCAGTTGTGCGTAGTGATGGGGTTGTATTTACCTTTGAGGGGAGAAAAGAGCAGAAATGCAGTATTGTATTGTATGAAAAGAAAACAGGGAAAATTGGAAAAATACCGGTTCCGGATACTTACTATGTGGGTGCACTGCGCTCAATTATGGTAATGGGCATTGAACCGGCTTCTTTTGATTATAATTTTGAAATAGACGGTAAGGTTATGACAGATCCATATGCCAGAAGAATTGTAGGCAGGGAAAAGTGGGGAGAAAAGGAACGCTTTGGTATGGATTATCAGGTGAAAAGCGGTTTCTCCACAGATGTTTTTGACTGGGAAGAGGATGTGGCACCGGAAATTGCCAAAAAGGATATGATCATGTACAAACTTCATGTGAGAAATTTTACCATGGAGGGTAGTAATGGCGGAGCAAGAAAAGGAACTTTTGAAGCAGTAGAGAACCGGATAGGATATCTTCGTGATATGGGCGTTACAACCGTTGAATTTATGCCTTTTTATGAATTTGAAGAGCTGATGATACCGGAAACCTGTGAACTGCCGGATTATGTGACCTGGAAGGAAGAACAGAAGACGGATACAAAGAAGCTGCCGGAAGTTGAGAAGATAAATTGCTGGGGCTATACCGAAGGCAATTATTTTGCGCCGAAGGCTGCATTTACCAAAAGCAGACAGCCGGAGCATGCTTTGAAATCATTAATTAAGGCATTGCATAAAAATGACATGGAATGTATTATGGAAATTTATTTTCCTGATACCATCAATCAGAATCTGATGTTAGAAGCCCTGCGCTTTTGGGTGATGGAATATCATGTGGATGGATTCCGTCTGATGGGAGCAAATCTTCCGGTTCGTGCTATGGCACAGGATTTGATTTTGTGCCGCAGTAAGCTGTTTGCAGATACGATTCCGGAGGATTTGCTGGAACAGGATTATGCATATCCGCATTTATTTGTTTACCGGGATGAATTTTATTATCCGTTGCGGAAAATGTTAAATCATAAGGAAATCTGTCTTACCGATTTTGTAAACCAGATGCGTAAGCAGAAGAAATATGCCGGATTTGTGAATTATGCAGCATCTAATGATGGTTTTACACTGGCAGATGTATTTATGTACAGTGAGAAACATAATGAAGCAAATGGGGAAAACAATGCGGATGGAAATGACTGGAATTACAGCGACAACTATGGCATAGAAGGACCAACCCGCAAAAAATATATAGAAAGCCTGCGTAAAAAACAGCTTCGAAATGCGATTACGGCAGTATTTTTAGCACAGGGTATTCCACTGCTTGCTGCCGGTGATGAGATTGGTAATTCCCAGAGGGGAAATAATAATGCATATTGCCAGGATAATGCGGTTGGCTGGGTAAACTGGAAAAATGATAAGAAATATGCATCCTTACAACAGTTTGTAAAGGAAATGATAGCCTTTCGTAAGGCACACCCGGTTCTTCGGATGGAAGAGCCGATGCGGATGAATGATTATAAGGGACTGGGATATCCGGATCTTTCTTTTCACTGCGATAGTGCATGGACTGTGGGATTTAGCCCGAACCGCCAGTCGGTTGGGATGCTTTATTGCGGACTGTATGCGGATTGTGAGGAAATGATTTATGTGGCATATAATTTTCATACCGGAAAACAGTTTCTTGCACTTCCAAAATTGCCAAAAAGCAAAAAATGGTATAAAGTAATGGATACAGGAAATGAAAATGGTTTTCTGGAGAAAGAAATGAAAATGGATGCAGTCCAGGTAGAAATTGCCGGGATGTCCATTCAGATATTAATAGGGAAATAAAGTAAGATGAAAGCATGGAAACATTTTTGCACAATTAATCATCACAAGATGTTGGTCATGAAAGGCTGTTTTAAAGTTGGACTTTACCGCCAGGGCTTATTGCATGATTTGTCGAAATATTCACCAACGGAATTTTTAGTGGGCTGTAAGTATTTTCAGGGAAATATGAGTCCCAACAATGCCGAACGTGAGGATAAGGGGTATTCCGCAGCCTGGCTGCACCATAAGGGCAGAAACAAGCATCATATGGAATACTGGATTGATTACGGACCGGATAAATGCACCGGAATTACTGGAATGAAGATGCCAACAAAATATGTTGTTGAGATGTTTATTGACCGGGTGGCAGCAAGCAGGAATTACCAGAGAGAAAAATATACCGACGAAAGTCCTCTGGCTTATTACGAACATGGAAAGCAGTATCATATTATTCATGAGGAATCAAGAGAACTTTTAGAGTGCCTTCTTCATATGCTGGCAGAATGCGGCGAAGAAGAGACTTATGCATATATTCGATATGAAGTATTGAAAAATAAAAGAAAGAAGGATAAATAAATGTTAGACGGAAAGAAGATTTTATATAGTGGAATGCAGGCAACAGGAACCCTTACCCTTGGAAATTATTTGGGAGCATTGAAAAACTGGGTAAATCTTACAGATGAATATGAATGTATCTATGGTGTTATGGATTTACATTCCCTTACCTTAAGACAGGTGCCGGCAGAGTTCCGCAAAAATGCTCGTTCTCTTTATGCATTATATGTAGCGGCAGGATTAGACCCGGAGAAAAACTGTATTTATTATCAGTCCCATGTATCCGGACATGCAGAATTAAGCTGGATATTAGGCTGCTTTACTTATATGGGAGAGTTAAACCGTATGACACAGTTTAAGGACAAGGCTGCAAAGCATGCAGATAATATCAATGCAGGTCTTTATACCTATCCGGTATTAATGGCGGCTGATATTTTATTGTATCAGGCAGATGTGGTTCCGGTTGGAGTAGACCAGAAGCAGCATCTTGAGATTACCAGAGACATTGCACAGCGTTTTAATGCTATTTACGGAGATGTATTTACAATTCCGGAGGCATATATCGGAAAAGCAGGTGCAAAGATTATGAGTCTGCAGGAGCCGGAGAAAAAGATGTCAAAGTCCGATGAGAATCCGAATGCAACCATCCGCCTTTTAGATGATAAAGATACCGTTATCCGCAAATTTAAACGTGCAGTAACCGACTCCGGCAGTGAAATTGTATATCGTGAAGATAAACCGGGCATTAGTAATCTGATTGATATTTATGGTTGTGTAACCGGTAAGACAAGAGAAGAAACCGAAAAAGAATTTGACGGAAAAGGCTACGGTGATTTCAAACTGGCAGTAGGAGAAGCAGTTGCTGCAGAGTTAGAGCCATTGCAGAAACGTTATGGGGAACTGATGGCAGACAAGACCTATCTTGACAGCATGATTAAAATGAATGACGAAAAAGCAGCTTATTATTCTAATAAGACCTTGCGTAAGGTGCAGAAGAAAGTCGGACTTACCGAAAGAATCCGTTAATCCGAAAATAGATTGTCCAAATCTGGAACATGAAATTCAGGGAACAGCATTTGCATATCGGCAGGAAGTGGAGCCGTAAAGCAGAGCTGTTCCTTTGTGATTGGATGTTCGAATTTTAAGTGGCAGGCATGAAGAGCCTGCCTTTTTGTCAGGGAAAAATCCGGGTTATAAAGGAAATCTCCAATTAAAGGGTAGCCGAGGTAGCTCATATGGACACGAATCTGGTGGGTTCTGCCGGTGTCAAGCCGCAAAGCAATAAGGGAGAGTGCATCCGGTGAAAGAGGCTCCCTTGAAAAAGTATTTTTTGGAAAAATTTCTTTCACAGCTAGTCTGCGGTAATGGGTGCAGGCGTATTCACCTTGCCCAAAATCTACCTGACGCTCTAATACAGAACCTTCCTTTCTGCCGATTGGCGCAGTAATGGTACCGGATTCCGGGGTAATACCACGGACAATGGCAAGATAGGTGCGGTGGATTTTCCGTTCATTCATCTGTCTGCCTAAGATACCGCCACTGAGACTGTTTTTTGCAAGGATTGTGATACCGGTAGTATCCTTATCCAGCCGGTTGATGCAGCGGAAAGGACCGGCTTCGTTTTTGCTACCCAGATAATAAAAGACAGCATTGGAGAGGGTATGTTCGTAATGTGTCATGGATGGGTGGACAGGCATATGTGCCGGTTTATTGATAACGAGAATATCTTCGTCTTCATAGAGGATGGAAAGGGGAATGTTTTCCGGTGCGGGATAGCTTTTTGGCATAGATTCTTCTAAAATAATCTTTAATTTATCAGAAACCTTCAGCCGGTCACTGCTGTGCCCGGTATCACCGTTTCGGAAAAGAACATCTTTGGTGCGGAAAAGATGTGCCCGGAGCCCTTTCGGGTATCCTTTTTCCGTAAGAAATTCTCTTATCGTATAGTTTTTGTATTCATTTGTTATGGTATAGTCTAATATTCGCTTCATAAGGATAATTATAAAGGAAAAAGACACAGAAGAAAAGGATAGAGATAAAAAAAGGAGGAAAGGCACGAAGAACCTGGCAGACGCATAGAATATAATAAATCGCTTTTTAAGGGTGCTGTATTGAAAACATTTTTATCTCCATTGACTATACAGGAAGAGAAGCAATATTTAAAGCAGCTTGGGGAAGGCAGCCTTGAAGCAAAACATATTCTGATAGAACATAATATGCGTCTGGTAGCACATGTGGTAAAAAAATATCAGAATGTGGAAGAGGATATGGAAGATATGATATCGATTGGAACCATTGGATTGATTAAAGCAATTGATACCTTCCGGGTAGAAAAAGGAAATAAGCTGGCAACTTATGCAGCGAGATGCATCGAAAATGAACTTCTGATGTATCTGCGCAGTAAGCGTAAAATTGCCAGGGAAGTGTCTCTTTATGAGCCAATCGGAACAGATAAAGAGGGAAACCAGATACATTTACTGGATATTGTAGAGCATAACGAACCGGATGTGGTGGAGCAGATGGAGTATGACAGAAATGTGAAGACATTATATGAAATACTGCCCCAGGTTCTAAACAGGCGGGAACAGATTATCATAAACCTGCGCTATGGTTTGAAAACGGACTGTCCGGTGACACAAAAGGAGATTGCAAAAAGTTTAAATATCTCGAGATCCTATGTTTCACGAATTGAAAAAAGGGCATTGGAGAAGCTGAAAGCTTATTTTGAAAAAGGTTACAATTATTAAATTTTTATAATGTGTTAAATTGGTATTTGAAAAGGATGGATTTCATGATATGATGAGTCCATCTTTTTTATCGAAATAAATGATGAATAACCCATCTTGGGGCTGCTCATGTAAATTGCAGAGTTCTTCTGCAGAAAAATCCCGGACAAACAAAATGAACAGAGAAAATGAAATAATTACAAAAAACAGAATAATTGCAAAATAGAAAGGTGAAATTTAATGTACAGTATTGTATCAACGGCAATCGTGCGTGGCATTGAGAGCATTCCTATCCGCGTGGAAGCAGATGTGACGGATGGTATGCCAGTGTTTGAAATGGTAGGATTTTTATCGGCAGAAGTGCGGGAGGCAAGAGAGCGGGTGCGGACAGCCCTTAAAAATTGTGGATACCGTCTTCCACCAAAACGGATTACGATTAATCTCTCGCCGGCATATGTAAGAAAATGCGGTTCGTCCTTTGATTTGCCGGTAGCAGTGGCAGTGCTTGCAGCAATGGGGATTATTCCGAAAGACAGGCTGGAACAGCTTCTGATTGTAGGAGAAGTAGGACTGGATGGAAGAATAAAACCGATTCATGGAGTATTGCCCATCGTGACAAAGGCTGCACAGGAGCGGATGGACGCCTGTATGGTGCCGGTGGAAAATGCCAAAGAAGCTGCATTGGTAAAAGGAATCCGTCTGTTTGGTGTAAACACACTGGAAGAAGTGATAAAAGGCTTTAATGATGAAATAAAATTCTGGGAGCCTGAGAAAGAAGAAATCGGGCATGAGAAAAAGGTTAAGAGAAAAGAGGTACCGGATTTTTCAGAAATTAATGGACAACAGTTTGTGAAAAGAGCCTGTGAGATTGCGGTAAGCGGCAGACATAATCTCCTGATGATTGGACCACCGGGCGCAGGAAAGACGATGATTGCAAGGAGAATTCCGGGTATTTTACCGGAGATGACAGAAGAGGAGGCCCTGGAGGTAACAAAAATATACAGTGTAAGGGGACTTCTGACGGAAAGTGAAGCATGGATGGCAGAACGTCCTTTCCGTAATCCACATCATACCATAACACCACAGGGACTGGCAGGTGGTGGAATGGTTCCGGGACCGGGAGAAATCAGCCTCGCCCACCATGGTGTGCTCTTTTTAGATGAGCTGGCGGAGTTCCGGCGGGAAACTTTGGAAATTTTAAGACAGCCTATGGAAGAACACTGTGTAAAGCTTGCGAGGCTTGCCGGAAATTATGAATTTCCGGCGGATTTTATGCTGGTGGCTGCCATGAATCCCTGCCGGTGTGGATATTATCCGGATTTGAACCGCTGTCATTGCACGAAAGGAATGGTGGAACAGTATTTAAAGAAAATCAGTCAGCCTTTATTGGACAGAATTGATATCTGTGTAGAGACAAAGCGTGTGGAATATCAGGATTTAATTAAAGAAAATCCGCATCAGGAGACTTCGGCAGAAATCAGAAAAAGGGTGGTTGCAGCTACGGAGCGGCAGCAGCAAAGGTTTGTAGGAACTAATATTCGTTATAACAGTAGAATTCCGGCGGCATTACTGACAAAATATTGCAGATTATCGACAAAACAAAAACAGTATATGGAAAGTATTTATCAGAAGCTGGAATTGACAGCCAGATCTTATCATAGGATTTTGCGGGTGGCGAGAACCATTGCAGATATGGACGGTTCAGATGAAATCCTAACCAGACATTTAAGTGAGGCGGTCTGTTATCGGAATGTAGATAAGAAATTCTGGGAGGGATAAATGGAATGAAATATAAATACTGGCTGGCGTGTATGGCACAGATGGCAGAAAACATTGGAACCGGAAAAGTGGAAAAACTGTTTCGTTTTGCCGGAAGTGCAGGAGTCTTATATGACATGTCAGAAAAGGAATTCATGCAGATTCCGGGCATTACCGAAGCAGATGTGAAGTCTGTTCTTACCTATAAAAAAGCATGGAACTTAGAAGAAGCATGGGAGAATTTAAAAAGAAGTGGACTGTATCTTGTAACAAGAGAGGATGAAAACTATCCGAAACGTCTTTTATATATCAATAAGCCACCTTATGGAATTTTTTATAAGGGCAGTCTGCCACCGGAAGATAAGAAAAGTATTGCTATTGTGGGAGCAAGAAGATGCAGTGAATACGGTCGTTACTATGCAAAACATCTGGCGGAACTGGCAGTAAAAGCAGGCTGCATTATAATCAGTGGACTGGCTGCAGGAATTGATGGAGCAGCCCACAGTGGTGCCATGGCGGCAGAGGGAGAAACTTATGCTGTTATGGGATGCGGGGCAGATTACTGTTATCCCAGACAGAATCATAGTCTTTATCAGACCATGACACAAAAAGGCGGAATTCTATCTGAATATATGCCGCAGACAAAACCTTTGGGAAAGTTGTTCCCGCAACGGAACCGGTTAATCAGCGGGCTTTCAGATGTGGTAGTTGTAATAGAAGCAAAGGAGCGGAGCGGTTCATTGATTACGGCAGACTTTGCCTTAGAGCAGGGAAAAGATATTTATGCACTTCCGGGGCGTGTTGGAGATGTGTTAAGTGGAGGCTGTAACCGCCTGATACGGCAGGGGGCTGGCATCATAGTGTCTCCGGAGGAATGGTTTAAGGATCTTGAAATTGATCTTGCCAATATAGTAGTTTCCAATGCTTTTTCAAAAAAGGTACTTGAAAAAGATGAAGGGGTGGTGTATAGTGTTCTCGATTTGCAACCGAAAAGTGCCCAGCAGATTTTGGAAGAAACAAAGCTTCCGGTAGACCGGATGTGTGAGATACTGCTGACGCTGGAAAATGCAGGTTTTATCAAAGAAGTATATAAGAATTATTATATAAAAATACATGAATAACCGCATAGAGAGAACAAAATAAAGGAGCAGGGTTATGGCTAAATATCTTGTTATTGTTGAGTCACCGGCAAAAGTTAAAACAATTAAAAAGTTTCTGGGGAAGAATTATGAAGTGGATGCATCCAATGGACATGTGCGTGATTTACCGAAGAGTACCTTAGGATTTGATGCAGAGCATGGATTTGAACCAAAGTATATTACCATCCGGGGAAAAGGTGATGTACTTGCAAAATTAAGAAAAGAAGTGAAAAAAGCAGATGTCATTTATCTTGCAACAGACCCTGACCGTGAGGGAGAAGCAATTTCCTGGCATTTATATCAGGCACTGAATCTGGCAAATTCTGATAAAAAGGTTTACCGGATCAGTTTCAATGAGATTACCAAGAATGCAGTAAAAACTTCTTTAAAAAAACCGAGAGACATCGATATGGATTTAGTGAATGCCCAGCAGGCGCGCCGTATGTTAGACCGTATGGTGGGTTACCGGATTAGCCCGTTATTATGGGCAAAGGTAAAAAGAGGCTTAAGTGCAGGACGTGTACAGTCTGTGGCATTGCGTTTGATCTGCGACCGTGAAAGTGAAATAAATGCATTTATACCGGAAGAATACTGGACCTTAGATGCAAGCCTGAAAGTAAAAGGTGAGAAGAAACCGTTAACTGCAAAGTTTTACGGAACAGCAAAAGAAAAAATGAATATCACCTCAAGAGAACAGGCAGATGCTATTATGGCAGAGCTTGAAAAAGAAAAATTTGCCGTAACAGATGTGAAAAAAGGGGAACGTAATAAAAAGGCTCCACAGCCGTTTATCACCAGTACCTTACAGCAGGAAGCATCCAAGGTGTTGAATTTCTCCACACAGAAAACCATGCGTTTGGCACAGCAGTTATACGAAGGTGTGGATGTAAAGGGAATCGGAACGGTTGGTCTGATTACTTACCTGAGAACAGATTCTGTCCGTATTTCAGAAGAAGCAGATGCTATGGCACGCAGCTTTATCGCAGCGCAGTATGGCGAGAATTATGTTTCTTCCCATGTACAGGAAAAGAAGAGCAGTAACAAGATTCAGGATGCCCATGAAGCAATCCGTCCGTCTGATATTACAAGAACACCGGTAATGGTAAAGGAATCTTTATCCAGAGACCAGTTCCGCCTGTACCAGTTAATATGGAACCGTTTTACCGCAAGCCGTATGAGTGATGCAAAATATGAGACAACATCCGTAAAAATCGGTGCTGGAAAATACTGTTTTACCGTAGCAGCATCCAAGCTTGTATTTGAAGGATTTATGTCTGTATACACCAATGAAGATGAAGAAAAGGGCACACAGAATGTAATGCTTAAGTCCATTGATAAGGATACAGAATTAAGTTTTGATGCATGGGATGAAAAACAGCATTTTACACAGCCGCCTGCTCATTATACCGAGGCATCTTTGGTAAAGGCATTGGAGGAACGTGGAATTGGAAGACCAAGTACCTATTCTCCGACCATAACCACCATTCTTGCCAGAAGATATGTGATTAAGGAAAATAAAAACCTTTATGTTACCGAGCTTGGTGAAGCAGTAAATTCCATTATGACAGAAGCATTTTCCAGTATCGTGGACGAACATTTTACCGCTAATATGGAGTCGCTGCTGGATAGCGTGGAAGAAGGAACCGTAAACTGGAAGACTGTAGTAAGCAATTTCTATCCGGATTTGGATGCGGCAGTAAAGCAGGCAGAAAAAGATCTGGAAAAAGTGCAGATAGCGGATGAAGTGACCGATGTAATTTGTGAAGAGTGCGGCAGAAATATGGTAATCAAATACGGTCCGCATGGTAAATTCTTGGCGTGTCCTGGATTCCCGGAGTGCCGTAATACCAAACCGTATTTTGAGAAGATTGGTGTTGCCTGCCCGAAATGCGGCAAAGATATTGTACTACGTAAAACCAAGAAAGGCAGAAGATATTACGGATGTGAGAATAATCCGGAATGTGATTTCATGTCATGGGCAAAGCCGTCATCTGAGAAATGTCCGAAGTGCGGAAGTTATATGGTAGAAAAGGGCAATAAGCTTGCCTGTGCCAATGAGCAGTGTGGCTTTTCAGAGGAAAAACCAAAAAAGGATGAAAAGAATTAAAAGTACAATTCAAATTCTTGAATTATCAGAATAAACATGATAAAATATTAAACAGTCTAGTTATTCTGAATATAGCGTGGAGGATATAAGTATGAGCGTTCAGCTGTTGGATAAAACAAGAAAAATAAATAAGCTTTTGCACAATAATAATTCGTCAAAGGTTGTGTTCAATGATATCTGTGAGGTTTTGACAGAGATATTGGACTCCAATATCCTTGTTATCAGTAAAAAAGGAAAGGTACTCGGAAGCAGCCAGTGCCGTGGAATTGATGAGATTCATGAACTGATTGTTGATGAAGTAGGCGGGTTTATTGATTCTATGCTGAATGAAAGACTGCTTGGAATTCTTTCCACAAAGGAAAACGTCAATCTGGAAACATTAGGATTTGAATCAGATATTAAGAAATATTCTGCAATTATTACACCGATTGATATTGCTGGTGAGCGGTTAGGAACATTGTTTGTATATCGTTATGATAACCAGTATGACATTGATGATATTATTCTCAGTGAATATGGAACAACGGTTGTCGGACTGGAAATGATGCGTTCTGTGAATGAGGAAAATGCGGAAGAGACCAGAAAAGTACAGATTGTGCGTTCAGCAATCAGCACACTTTCTTTTTCAGAGTTAGAGGCAATTACTCATATTTTTGATGAGTTAAACGGAACAGAAGGTATTCTTGTAGCCAGCAAGATTGCAGATCGTGTAGGAATTACACGTTCCGTTATTGTAAATGCATTGCGTAAGTTCGAAAGTGCAGGAGTCATCGAATCCCGTTCTTCCGGAATGAAGGGAACTTATATCAAAGTTGTAAATGATGTGGTGTTTGATGAACTTGCCAGAATACGAAAGGCAGATTAACCATAGAAATATAAACAAACAGAATATAAAGAAGAGCACACGGATGGTGCATCGAATAAAGGGATTTATAGTGGAAAAAAGCTGTAAATCCCTTTTATATTGTGTAGCCAATTGGAAAAAAACACTAGATAATGTAAAAATAAGAAAAAAATACTTGTGTTTTTTACAAGATTATTTATAATAAAATATGATGCGATAACAATATGGATAACTATGGAGGTGCAGTATGATAAGTTCAAATGCGTTTGACTATATGAATGTGTTGAATAAGGCCGCAAGTGCGAGCTGGGAAAGAGAACAGTTAATATCAAATAATATTGCAAATGCTGATACACCTGGATATAAACGCCGGGATTTGGATTTTGAAAGTACATTGGAATCCGAACTGGGCAAAAGCAAATATGTTTCACTGGATGACAAGATGGCAAATATCCATATGGACCATCTGAATGCAAAGACATATATCGACAATGCCTCTTATTCTTACCGTCTGGACGGCAACAATGTTGACCCGGAGCAGGAGAATGTAGAGCTTGCCTCAGAAACAATCCGTTATCTGGGATTGACCAACAGTATCAGTCAGGAAATATCACGGTATAAAACCGTTATTAAATAAAATTGTGTGGGAGGAATAAAGAATGGCATTATTTCAGTCGTTTGATATCAGTGCGTCCGGTATGACGGCGCAGCGTTTTCGTATGGATACCATTTCTGAGAACGTAGCAAATGTAAATACAACCAGTACAGAGAATGGAACACCTTACCGCAGAAAAATCGTAACTTTTTCGGAAAAAGGCGTAACTCCGTTCAGCAAAGTGCTTTCTGATTCCCGGGAAGGCTATGTGGGAAACGGAGTAAAGGTTTCTTCAGTGACAGAAGATTATTCTACTGATTTTACTATGGAATATGACCCATCCAATCCGGATGCGGATGAAAATGGTTATGTGTCATATCCGAATGTGAATATAGTAACAGAAATGACGAATCTTATTGATGCCAGCAGAGCATATGAGGCGAACGTAACAGCTTTTGATGCAAGCAAACAGATTGCACAGGCAGGATTACAGATTGGTAAATTATAAAAGATATTTGGAAAGGTGAGATAAACGATGAATGTTAATGTATTAACAGGAGTTTCGTCAGATGTTTTTAATACACAGAATGCAGCTGCAACACAGCAGTCAAACAGTGCGGAAAGCTTTGATAATATTCTTGCAACGGCAATGAACATGGTGAAGGAAACAAATAATTATCAGAACAATGCAGAGGAAGAGGAAATTAAATTTGCATTGGGAAAATCGACCAATACCCATGAATTGCTTGTGGCACAGGAAAAGGCAAACATTGCATTATCCTATACAGTTGCAGTAAGGGATAAAGTAATAGATGCTTATAAAGAAATTATGAACATGCAGATTTAGTATAGGTAGGATGAGTAGATTATGCCAGACAGATTGAAAGCAATATTAGAAAAAATAAAAGAGTGGTGGCTGAAGTTTACAACAAAGCAGAAGACGCTTCTTATCAGTATTACGGCTGTAGTAATTCTTGCATTGGTGATACTGGCTGTCGTGATGACCAAACCTACGATGGTTCAGCTGATAACCTGTGAGGATGCAACGCAGGCATCATCTGTAAAAGACCTTTTGGATGGAAACAGCATAGATTATGAGGTTTCTTCTGATGGAATGACTTTTTCGGTAAATGCAAAGAATCAGGCAGATGCAAATATTTTGCTTGGCTCAAACAGTATTCCGACCAACGGATTTACCATTGATGATGCATTAAGCGGCAGTATCAGCACAACGGAAGCTGATAAGAGTAAACGGTATCAGGTTTTTTTGGAAGATAAATTTGCAAAAGAACTGGAAAATATGGATTTGATTAAGTCGGCAGATGTTAACTTAAATATTCCGGAAGATGATGGAACCTTAGTTACAAGAAATCAGGAGTCCTATGCCAGCGTTAAGCTGGAACTGAACGGAGAGATGTCCGAAGACCAGGCGGCATCTTTAGCAAGATATATAGCAACTGAGATTGGCAATTCTTCCACGGATAATATTACGATTATTGACTCTAATTCCAACCTTTTATTTGCGGGTGGAGAAGAGAGTACAGCAATCGGAACTGCCAGCACACAGCTTAGTTATCAGACAAAGAAAGAAACACAGGTGAAGAAGGCTGTTACAGATGTGATTAAGGGAACAGACCTTTATGATACGATTGATGTAGGATTAAATTTAAAGCTGAATTTTGATCAGGTTACGACTAATGAGACAAATTATTCTGCGCAGGGAGACAGGGATGAAGGACTGATTACCCATGAGGACCGTTATCAGTCAGACTCAACCGGTGGTACGTCGGGAACACCGGGAACAGACTCTAATGGAGATGGAACAACTTATGTACTTCCGGATGGAAGCACATCAGAAAGCTCTGTTACAGATGATTCCATTGACCGTGCACTGGATGAAAAGAACACCCAGACCATTGGCTCTGTAGGAGATATAGAATATGACCAGTCATCCATATCTGTAACGGTAGCCCGTTATGTGACTTATAATGAGGATACCTTAAAAGAAGATGGTACTCTGGACAATATGACCTTTGATGAATTTGTAACACAGAATAACAACCGGGTAAAGGGAACGGTAGATCAGGATCTTTATACTATGGTATCCAATGCAACCGGTATCCCGGCATCTAATATTTCGATTGTCAGCTATGATATTCCGATGTTTGAATATTCTAAGGGCAGCGGCAGAGGCTTTCAGGATTACCTGCAGATTATTCTTGCGGTTCTGATTTTTGCACTGTTAGGATATGTGGTATTCCGCAGTACCAGAAAAGAAAAAGAAACTGAGATTGAACCGGAGCTTTCTGTAGAATCGTTGCTTGAGACAACCAAGCAGGCAGAACAGGAAGATTTGGAAGATATTGGTTACAATGAGAAGTCAGAGATTCGTGTCCTGATTGAAAAATTCGTAGATGAAAATCCGGAGGCTGTTGCGTCGTTGCTTCGTAACTGGCTGAATGAGGAGTGGGAATAAATGGGAACAGAAGAATATAATGGCATTCAGAAAGCGGCAATATTGCTGATAGCATTAGGACCGGAGAAGTCGGCCAGTATTTTCAAACATTTAAAAGAAGATGAAATAGAAGAACTGACACTGGAGATTGCAAATACCAGAAGCGTGTCACCACAGACCAAAGAAAGCGTATTAAACGAATTCTATCAGGTATGCCTTGCACAGCAGTATATTGCAGAAGGTGGTATTGGCTATGCCAAAGAACTCCTGGATAAGGCATTAGGCAGCGACAAGGCACAGGAGGTTATTACAAAACTGACAGCATCCCTTCAGGTTCGTCCGTTCGAATTTGTACGAAAGACAGATCCAAGTCAGGTGTTGAACTTTATTCAGGACGAGCATCCACAGACCATAGCCATGATTTTGTCATATCTGTCACCGGCACAGTCTGCAATGATTTTAGGAGCCCTGACACCGGAGAAACAGGCAGATGTTGCAAAACGTATTGCCAAGATGGACAGGACTTCACCAGATGTAATCAAAGAGGTAGAGCGTGTGTTAGAGAGAAAACTTTCTTCCCTGATCAATCAGGATTACACAATTGTGGGTGGTGTAGATGCTATCGTTGGTATTTTGAATACGGTAGACCGTGGAACAGAGAAACATATTATGGAATCCTTAGAAATCGAAGAGCCGGAACTTGCAGACGAAATCCGCAAGAAGATGTTTGTGTTCGAAGACATCCTGTTGCTGGACGACCGTGCAATCCAGCGTGTGCTGCGTGATGTGGACAACAATGACCTTGCTGTTGCACTGAAGGGTGCCAACGAAGAGGTTCAGAATGTTATCTTTAAGAACCTGTCCAAACGTCTTGCTGCCATGATTCGTGAAGATATGGAATTCATGGGTCCGGTAAGAATGAAGGATGTAGAAGAAGCACAGCAGAAGATTGTTGGTATTATTCGTAAACTGGAAGACTCCGCAGAAATTGTAATTTCCCGTGGCGGAGGTGATGAGATTATTGTCTAATTTATATAAACAGCGTTTTATCACGAATGAATCTGAGAGCCGCGTGATTAATTCCAATACGCTGGCGTATCGTATTTTAGAAGAACAGTCCCGGGCTCTTGCAAAGACAAGAGAACCGGAACAGCCACAGGCAGAGTCAGGTGGATTTGTAGAAGGAATTGCTGCACCGCAGGTGGAAACAATTGATTATGAAGCAGAGGCAAAGGAAAAAGCAGAAGAAATTTTAGCACAGGCAAATGCCGAAGCAGACGAAATCCGAAAAGCAGCCCGGGAGGAAGCAGACGAAATTCGTAAGCAGGCACAGGAACAGGGACAGGCAGAAGGTTTGGAACAGGGAATGCAGGAAGGTGCTGCGGTTTATGATGCAAAGTTAGAGAGCATTGGAAAAAGGGAACAGCAGCTGCAGGATTCTTATCTGGAACAGATGCGGGAACTGGAACCGAAGCTTGTACATACAATTACAGATGTGGTTTCCCATGTTTTCCATGTGCAGTTCCATGATAAGGATGAGATTGTACTTTATCTTGTAAAACGGGCAATGGAATCCATTGACGGACCGAAAGAATTTACAATCAAAGCAGGTCCGAAACAGGCAGCATATCTGGAAGAACATAAACAGGAGCTGTTAGAATGCGTGGGACAGAATGCAACTTTGGATTTAGTTACCATTCATTCCATGACTGAAGGAGAATGTGTCATAGAGACAGATACAGGAGTGTTTGAGTGTGGAATGGATGTACAGCTGGATAATCTGATTCGTGATATACAGTCATTGTGTATGTGAGGAAAAAAGAGTGACATGTGATTTGGAAAAATATCAGTTACTTTCGGATAAGACATATTATACCTGCCTTGGAAGAGTGTCTAAGGTAGTAGGTCTTACCATTGAATCTATCGGACCGGAAGCAAAACTGAATGATTTGTGTAAAATATATCGGGATAGAGAGCAAAAAGAATATGTCATGGCAGAGGTAGTCGGTTTTAAGGATAACCGGCTGTTATTGATGCCTTTTGACAGTATTGAAGGTCTGGGTGTTGGATGTATCGTAGCAAATACGGGACATCCTTTGTCTGTTTTGGTGGGAGATGAGGTTTTAGGTCATATTCTGGATGGAATTGGACGACCGACAGATGTGGATGAGATTCATACCGATAAGGAATATCCGATTGAAGCCCCACCACCAGATCCGATGAAGCGTGAAATCATCAGTGAGGTATTACCACTGGGAGTTAAAGCGGTGGATGGATTAATTACCATTGGAAAGGGACAGCGTATTGGAATTTTTGCGGGTTCCGGAGTTGGTAAGAGTACCCTGCTTGGTATGTTTGCAAGAAATACCAAAGCGGATATCAATGTAATTGCCCTGATTGGAGAGCGGGGCAGAGAGGTGAGAGAATTTATTGAACGGGACCTTGGCGAAGAAGGTATGCGCCGTTCGGTGGTAATTGTGGCAACTTCAGATAAACCGGCATTGATTCGTAATAAAGCAGCCAAAACTGCAACAGCTGTAGCAGAATATTTCAGGGATCAGGGAAAAGATGTGCTGCTGATGATGGATTCACTGACCCGATTCTCCATGGCGCAAAGAGAAATCGGACT
>ERZ824575.349-NODE-349-length-61295-cov-7.403837_pt1 | contig 61295 bp, 53 predicted proteins | sample MGYA00519470_ERZ824575 | MGnify/ENA primary metagenome ERZ824575 (study PRJEB31778, sample SAMEA3449170) | human gut metagenome | biome: human gut; feature: human-associated habitat; material: faeces | place: United Kingdom | collected 2010/2012 ... | reverse complement strand
GGGGGCGGGGGATTCGTATCAAATATTATCAAAGCACGGCGCCGTTGCGGATAAGATCGTTGCGCAGTGCGGCGGTATCGAGCTGCTGCACCGGTGTGCCTTCGGTCACGCAAAGCGCTGCGGCGCGCCCTGCCGCCTCGCCGATAGCCATAACGCACGCCTGCACGCGCAGAGTGGCATGGGCGATCTCGTCGGCACAGATCATGCGCCCCGCGGCAATAACATTGTCGCAGTCGGGCGATATCATACTGCGATAGGGGATATGCCCCGCCTCGTCAAAGTTTATAATGCGCTGCTCGCCGCCGTCGGTGCGATGGATATCGACGATATGCGTCGTCAGCGCGACGGTATCGGGGAATCTCACCGTGTTCAGCACGTCGTCGCCGGTCAGGCGGTAAACGCCCACAATGTGCCGCCCTTCGCGCACTCCCGCGTTTGCGGCGGTCGATGAAACGACGGCGTTTTTAAACTCGGGGAAGTTTTCGCGCCAGAGCTCGACTATGCGAAAGATATCCTCGCGCATTTTGCGCTCGGCAGCGCCGTATGCCCGGTTGTCGAGCACCGACGCGGGATCGCGCGTCACGTTTACCGCAAGGCGGTCGCCGTTCAGCTCGGTATTGAACCAAGGTCCGCCGAAAAGCGGTGCCTCGCCCGCGATGTGCTTCTCTTTGAGGAATTCATGCAGCACGCCGACCTCGGATGCGGGCACCTTCCCGTCATGGTGTATATAATCACGCAGCAGCGGCGTCGTGACATCGACTCCGCTCAGCTCAAAGCAATAGGAAAGCGGCTGCGGGTGTTCTTCGACCGTCGTGGGGATGCCCGCGGCAGCCAGAAGGTCGCCGTCTCCCGTTGCGTCGATAAAATAATCGCCCTCGAGCGCCTCGGTGCCGTTTTTGTTTTCAAAATACACCGCGCTCACTCGTCTGCCGTCACGCACCGCGCCCGAAATATAGGAATTCGAATAAATATCGACCCCCGCCTCGGTCACCATGCGCTGCACCTCGAGCTTGCAGTATTCGATATCGACAGAGACATGACCGCGCGGATATTCCACCTGCGCGCCGCCCGCGGCGCTGAGGCGCTCGATATATTCCCACGCGATGCCGCCGACCTTGCGGACTCCCTTTTTGAAGAATCCGCTTATCGGAATGACATATCCCGCCGTCGTTGCGCCGCCGAGGAAGCCGAATCTTTCGATAAGAGCCGTCTTTTTGCCCTCGCGTGCCGCCGCGACAGCCGCTACCCATCCGGAGGGACCGCCGCCGCAGACAACAACGTCGTACCTGCCCACAACGGGAATGCTTTTTGTTACACTTAACGTTTTCATTTTGCCTCCGCCTCGATCATATCGGAAATCCGCGCCATTGCGACATAAAGCCGCTCGATGCGCTGCGCATATGTGAGACTTTCATATATCGCAAAGCCGCCGTCATAGGCACGGAAAAGGTGCGGGTCGTGCGCAACAGCCATGCGGTCAACGGAGGCTCTCACCTCGTCGGCGCTGAGCCCCGGCATTTTGCGGAAGCTGTCGGAGCTGACCTCGGCACATATCTTTTTGCGTGCGAACGGACATTTTGCAAGCGATGCGGCGATCTCATTCCAGTCCGAGCAGCCGTCAAAGGGATAAACGTGCAGGTCGTTTTTGCCGTTGTTGTCCTGAAGGTGCGTTGCGGCAAGAATGTCGCCGAACCTGCCGAGAAAATCCTCTGTCGGCGCGAATGCGTTGCGGTGGCCGCTGTCAAAGCAGTATCCGATCCCGCGTGAGCCGCGCACGCGATCCATCACCGCATAAAGATACTCCGGGTATACCGAATTTTCAAGCGCGAGCACAAAACCGTTCTTTTCGGCACACTCGGCAATGCGCTCATAGCGGCAAAGCGCCGTTTCGTTTATCGGAGCGACCGCGCTCTTCCCCCATGTGACATGGGCGATGCCGGTCTTTACGCCGAGGGAGGATACATATTCGATCTCGCGGCAATAGCGGTCGGCTATAGCCTCGCCCTCGTCGCCCTCGTTCCAGATAAGGGACGTTTTCGATCCCGTCAGGTGCACGTTTTCAACCGGGATATCAAGCCTTTCGCACAGCGCGACCGTTGCGGCAAGGTCGCCGTCGGCATAAGGCGACGTGCCGAGGCAGACGAAATCGAATCCGGTCGATCTCATTATGCGCAGCCTTTCCTCGTCGGAAAGCGTCGCATCGCGGAGAAGATACATACCGAGCTTTAACATTGGATATTCCCCCTGCTGAAAATTTTCGTTTACAGGCTGCCGGTCTGTTTTATCACCGTGCAGCTTTCGATGCCGTAATACTCAAAGCACCTTACGGCATTTTTGTCGATGATCTCGCCCGAGACCGCTATCGGCACAGCGGGCGGGCAGCCGACGCACACGTCGGCAATTATGCGTCCCTCGGCTGCGGACACGGAGAGCTCCTCGCGCGGCGACATTATCGCGTCGCGTATCCGCATTGCCACGCGCGGCATTCCGGGGTGCGGCGGAGCGTCGGTCAGCGGCTGCCGGCGCGGTATACCGGTGAGCGCCGTCTCAAAGCGGGAAAGTCCCGCAGCGCCCGTTGCGGGCGCGAACATCACGACCAGCAGGTCGGGGTCGGCGAATTCGCAGACCACGCCCGTGCTCTCAAGCGCCGACGCAAGCCCCGTGCCGGTATAGCCCCACGGCTTGGCGGCTACGGTCAGCTTCATCGGTTCGTCGCCGATGACGGCAAAGCCGTACGCGGAAAGTCTTTGACGCAGAGCCGACGTGCGCTCCGCCATATCGGCAAGACGTGCGGGGAAATCGCCCGCAAGCTCGCGGTTTGCCGCGTCGAGAGACTCAAGTATGAGATACGACGGGCTCGTTGAACCGAAAAGCGCCAGTGCGCGGCGCGCCTCGGCTGCAAAAAGAGCCGGTGCGTTATTTGAAATATGCAGATAAGCCCCGCCGGTGAGCACGGGCAGCGTTTTGTGCGCCGAGTCGCAGCAGATATCCGCACCGAGGTCGATGGGGTGCCGCGAAACAGGCAGAAAGCGCAGGTATGCGCCGTGCGCGTTGTCAACGGCAAGCAGCACACCGTGACGGTGACAGACCTCGGCAAGCCCCGCGATGTCGGCAACGTTGCCGAGGTAATCGGGCGAGGTGATATACACCGCATCGGGCTTTTTCTCCGCCGCGCCGAGCGCCGAATCGAGCAGTGCGGGCGTTATTTTGCAGGCAAGGTATGAGCCTTTCGCCGGCGGGCAGCGCCAGCACACGTCAAAGTCAAGCATTGCGGCTGCAAAAACAAAGGTGCGGTGACAGTTTCGCGCCGCCATGACGAGCGGGCTTCTTCCCTCCGCGCGTGCGCGGAGGCAGATAAGATACAGCATCGCGCGGATGCCGAGCGACGAGCCCTCGGCGGAATAAAACGTCGGGCAGCCGAACAGCGCAGAGGCGTTTGCCTCGCTCTCGCGGATGATGCCGTGCGCCTCGTAAAGGCTGTCGGCGCCGCCGATCTCGGTTATGTCGCGGCTCTCGCAGCCGAGCGCACCCTCTCCCTTATGTCCCGGCATATGAAGGCGCAGCGCGCCGCGCCTCTCATATTCCCGCACAAAATCAAGGATCGGGGTATTCATTTATTGCTCATCCCCATCCGAACCGCGGCAAGCGCGGTCAACAGCGACCATTATCGCGCATTCCATGCGTTTGCGGAAAAGCTCGCAGCCGTATTTGTAAACGCCCGTTACCTTTCCCGTGGAGTGATATGCGTTTGCGGCGCAGCCGCCGGAGCAGTAAAGGCGCGCCCAGCAGTCGCGGCATTCGGGATGCGCATAGACATTGCAGGCGGCAAATTCGCCCTGAACGGCTGTGTTCGTGACGCCGTGCCATATATCGCCGAGGCGGAATTTTTCCTCTCCGACGAACTGGTGACATGGGTAAAGATCGCCCCACGGCGTGACAGCCATATATTCGGTGCCCGAGCCGCAGCCGGAAATGCGCTTGTATATGCACGGACCGCCCGAAAGGTCTATCATATAGTGATAAAAGGTGAAGGGCTTGCCCTCGCGGTCACGCTTTATCATAAGATCGGCAAGCTTTTCGTACTGGTCGAGCACCACGGGCAGATCCTCGGCGGTCAGCTCGGCGGCGTCGCCCGGCGCACAGACGACCGGCTCCATGCTCAGCTCGGTAAAGCCGAGATCGAGCATCGTTTCGATATCCTTGAGAAAATCCGGATTCGCGTGCGTGAATGTGCCGCGCATATAATAATTCTTGCCGCCGCGTGCCGCGACGAGCTTCTGAAATTTCGGAACGATCCTGTCCCAGCTCCCGTGACCGGCATAATCGACGCGGTAGCGGTCATGCACCTCGCGCCGTCCGTCAAGGCTCAGCACAACGTTGCTCATCTCGCGGTTGGCGAAATCTATCACATCGTCGTCGATGAGCATTCCGTTTGTAGTCAGCGTAAAGCGGAAATTTTTGCCCGCTTCCTTTTCAATGCTGCGCGCATATGCGACAAGGCGCTTTACCACGTCAAAATTCATGAGCGGCTCGCCGCCGAAGAAATCGACCTCAAGATTGCGCCTCGTGCCCGAGTGCGCGACAAGAAAATCAAGCGCCTGCTTGCCGACCTCATAGCTCATTACGGCGCGGTCGCCGTGATATTTGCCCTGACTTGCAAAGCAATATGAGCAGTTGAGGTTGCAGGTGTGCGCCACATGAAGGCAGAGCGCCTTGATAACGCCCGCGGTGCGCTCCTTGAGCTTGCCCGCCATGGGCTCGAAGCTGTCGGGCGCGAAAAGACTGCCCTCGTCGGCAAGCTCCGCGACCTGAGCGTAGCATTCCTCTATATCGGCGTCGGTCACGTCCGCGCCGTATTTTTTCTTCACGGCGGAAATGACCTCCTCCCGCGTGTGCCCCTCGTACATCGAAATGATATCGTATGCGATATCGTCCACCGCGTGGACGGAGCCTGAGCAGACGTCGAGAACTATGTTGTATCCGCCGAGCTTATACTGATGTATCAAATCAAAACCTTCCTTACAGACAAAAATACGGGGGTGTCGCATTTTATGCGGCACCCCTCGGGTCTTTTATTTGCTTGCCTTGGCGCTCTTGTTTTCGCACTTCTGGTTGGCAATGCCGCAGCTCGTCTTGCACGCGGACTGGCAGGAGGTCTGGCATTCGCCGCAGCCGCCGCTTTTCGCGCTCTCGCAGAGATTGCGGGTCTTTATGGTAGTGATGTGTTTCATGGTTCGGTTCCTTTCCCGGCGGGATCGACCGCCGAAATCTATTAACTGATTTATTATATCATAAAAAAATATGCTTGTCAACATCGCCGACACATTTTGCGGCACGCCGCGTCAATAAAGGGACGTTCTGTTTTTATACTTTATCGCAAGCTCAACAAGCCCCGCCGCTGTGCGTGCCTCGGTAGCGAGGCTTTCGGCGTCGGTCGCCGCGAGCTTTGCGAGCAGCGCGTCAAACGCGGGACGGACGAGGATATTCACCTGCGGCTTTTCCATACCGCAGAACTCCTTGCCGTCGAGCCACGCCGACGACACGCCGCGCAGCATCTCGGCGGCGATATTTCTGACAAGCGCGTCCTCCTCCACTATATCGGCGGCTTGATAGGCGGCGTCGATCTGCGCCTGTCCGTAATCGGCAGGGCTCACGCCCGCAAATGGCGCAAAGACCAACACGGCGCGCGCAAGCGACGGTGCACAGTCGGAAAGCGGGATGTCCTCCCCTTCGATCACGTTCTTCATCCGCCCGAGAGAGTCGAACATCCGCTCTCCGCCGCATTTACCGACGGTGCCGAGCGCGGCATTGTCACCGAGCGCACCGTCAAGCGTTTCGCAGGCGGAAAATAACCCGCGCAGACCCCCGAGATATTCATCTGCATCCAAAGAAGAGGTCAACGCTTCTTTGTCGGAAGCGGCGACGATCTCGCCGGCGGCAGCGGTATATCCCGCAGCCGGCATAAGCAGCACCCACACGGCGGCAAGTGCACAGACGGCGCCGCACAAACCGCCGAAAATGCGGCTGAGTATCCCGCGAGCGCGTCCCGCGCCGAAAATGAGACGCGAAAGCACCGGAACGAGAAAGACAGTGACAAGTGCGAGCAGGACGAACACCGCCGCAAACATAAGCGGCGCCGCAAGCGCCCGCGGCAGCGCCGCAGCAAGACTGCCGAGTGTCGGTATCTCACGGCACAGCTCGGCGCCCCTATCTCCCGCCGCTGCCGTCACCGCGTCGCTCGGGACGAGCCCCGCAAGCGGAGAGGCGGCTGCAAGCGCCGCAAAAAAGCACAAAACAAGAAGGACGAGCCGCACTGCGGAGCGTCCGATGCCGGAAAGCGCACCGCAAAGCGCGCCGAGCACGATAAGTATCACTGCTCCCGCCGTTACTGCCGTTGAAATGTTCATCACGATGCCCTCCCGTTTTTTCTGCGCGCCTTAAACGGATACGCGCTGTATTTTTTTCGCTTTTCCGTCCTCGATATCGACAAGGATCCCCGTTGAGGCAACGGGCCCCGTCGCCATGGTGAATCTTTGCGGCATGGCGCTGACAAAACGGCGGATTATCACCTCGGCATCGACGCCGAGCACACCGTCGGACGGTCCCGTCATGCCGATATCGGTAACATACGCCGTGCCGCCGGGCAGAATGCGCTCATCCGCGGTGGCAACATGAGTGTGCGTTCCCCAGACGGCGGAAACTCTGCCGTCAAGGTAGATGCCCATTGCTATCTTCTCCGACGTTGCCTCGGCGTGAAGATCAAGCACCGCGGCGTCATACTTTCCCGCCTCGCGCGCAAGTATCGCGTCGGCGGCGGCAAAGGGTGAGGACAGCGCCTCGTTCATCGCCACATTGCCCTGAATGTTCATACAGAGCACGCGGGCTCCCGCCGCGCTCACGATAACGCTGCCGCATCCGGGCGCCGCGGGTGGAAAATTGTCGGGACGCAAAAGCCGCGGCATATCCTCGTAGAGCTGATAAACGTCGCGCCTGCCGAAGGCGTGGTTGCCGGTGGTTATAACATCGGCTCCCGCAGCGAAGATATCATGCACGTCACGCTCGGATATACCGTGGACGTCGGCTGCGTTCTCGCCGTTGACGACAGTGAGATCGACTCCCCATTCGTCTATGCGGCGGCGCAGGTTTTTCTTCAGATATTCTACTCCGGCGCTGCCGGTGACGTCTCCGATGGCAAGCAAACGCAGCTTCATGGCGGCGGTCCTTTCTTTCAGACTTAAATTATAAAATATCTCCGAAGCTCCTCTTCACGAGCGCATATGCGGGCTTTGCAAGGGCGATGAATATCACCGCACCGACCGCCGACTGAGCAAGGTTGAAGGGCATGGATGCCACGGCGCTCACGAAATCGTGATAGATCGCCAGGCTTTCATATATCCAATAGCCGCCCACATTGATGAGTGCGGCTCCCGCAAGCGCGATAAAGTTGCGCGCGCAGAGAACATTTTTGTTTTTTCGTGTAAAAAGCAGCACGGCAAGCGCGCGCACACCTATGGTCGCCGGCAGCCAGAGCGGGTATCCGCCGATGATATCCGAAAGCCCCGCGCCGACAGCGGCAGCGCCTATGGCATACGGTGCGGGAAACACGACAGCGGCGAGAAAGACGAAGCCGTCGCCCGCGTGGATATATCCGGAGCCCGCAGGCAGGGGTATTTTGATGAAATATGTACCGCAGAAGATGAGAGCGGCGAAGAGAGCGCCGAGTGCGAGTCTGCGCACCGTGACGTGCGTTTTTGAGAGAGTTTTTACTTGGTTTTCCATGGTGATGATGCCTTTTCGGGAAATATATTTGCAGGACCGGCAGCGTTGCCGTCAATCGGTGCTTTCGATGATGAACAGCCCGCCTTTTTTAACGGAAATGAGCGCACAGTTGCCATCGATCTCATTACTGACGGCATACTGGAAGCGCCGCGTGAGCGTTGCGTTCGAAAGCGGATATTTGCACCCCTCGGCTGTAACACCCTTCACCTTATCATCGGCTGCAATGAGCGAAAGATATCTGTACCCGCTCCTGCCTATAAGGGCGGATCCCGAACGGATGAAGCGCGCGCGGTTCTGACCGTCGGTCATGACCGCATAAACGCCGCGCATCGCCAGATCCTCAAGTATATGGAGGTTGGAGAGCGTGTGGTCGAGCCTGCCGCCGAGCCCTCCGATGATAACGATATCGTCCGCGCCGCGGCTGACAGCCGCCTCGACAGCAAGCTGCGTGTCTGTGTCGTCCTTTTCGGCGGGGACCTTTATTTTTTCAACACCTTCGGGCAGCGTGCCCTCTGGCATTGAATCAAAATCGCCGACGGCAAGATCGACCCTGTCGCCGAGCGCCCGCGCGGTAAGATAACCCGAATCGGCGGCGATGCGGAGATCGTCGGCCTTCGGATGCTCGGTTATTCGGTCGGTGCGCACGCTGCCGCCGGTATAGATGAATGCTCTCATTGCTTTGCCTTTCCCCAAAAGGGCTTTGCCTTGAGCGCCGTGTACATTTCAAGGTAGCTTTTGTGTCTTTCGGGCGCTATCACGCCCTCCCTAACTGCCTCAAGCACCGCGCAGCCCTCCTCTTTGGTGTGCGTGCAGTCGGCATACCGGCAGTGGCCGTAATACGGCGCGAACTCACGCATCGTTCCGGGCAGATCGTCAAGCCCGAAGAAGTCGAAATTTTCAAAATCAAGCAGCGAAAAGCCGGGAGTATCGGCAATATATCCGCCGCCCGGCAACGGGAAAAGCGACGCCTCGCGCGTGGTATGCCTGCCCCTGCCTATCTTTTCGCTGACTCCGCCCGTGCGAAGCCCGAGACCGGGAAAAAGCGCGTTGAGGAGCGTTGATTTTCCGACGCCCGATGCGCCGGCAAACGCAGCCACTCTGCCCGAAAGCTTTTCGGCAACAAAGGCGGAAAGGCTCTCCACCCCCTCGCCCGTCGCGCATGAAAGCGGAAAGACCGCATATCCCGCACGGCGATAGATGTCGGCGATCCGCTCAGACCCCGCCTCGTCAAGCTCGCGCTTTCCGATAACAATAACGGGCTCGATGCCGTTATACTCGGCGATCGAAACGAGCTTGTCCAGCGTCGGCAACACCGGCGCGGGCTTTGCCGCGGCTGCGGCTATGAAGATATAGTCGATATTTGCAAGCGGCGGACGTATCAGCGCATTTTTGCGCGGAAGGATAGCGCATATCACCGCCTCCGACCCGTCGCTCGCACCGCCTGCGGCGTTTGCCGCCAGCTCGACGCGAACTCTGTCGCCCGTCAGCGGACGGTCAAGGCGCGACCCGGTGTGATAGGCGCCCGCCGTGCGCGCGGCGGACGAAAATGTCGCCCTCAGCGCTCCGCGAACGCGGCAGCTCACCGTTGCGCCGCCGTCAAGATCAACGGAATATATCCCGCCGACGCCGCGTATTATCCTGCCTTCCCTCACCGCATTTTCGTTCGTTTCAGTCATTTATATTGATAATGTAGTATCTCCCGATTTGCTTTATCTTGAGTTCATGCCGAGGTCCGCCGTATAGACATACTCGGCGTTGAAATACGATTTTCTTTCGCCGCTTTGCGGCACGAGCGTAAGAAAAACGCCGCCGCGCATACTGTTGTTGTATTCAAACCTACCGCCGAGTCCGTTTTTGGAGTAGCCGACCGAGCCCGCAAACACGCAGGTGATGCTGCCCGAGCTCACCGAGTCGGTCCTGCCCTCGGAGCTTGCCGCCACAAAGCAGGTTATGCCTTCGGAGACCGCCGTGTCGAACACCGAAGCGCCCGACGTCTCGCCAGTGCCCTCCGACGCCACGAATTCAGGCAGATCGGCTGCGATAAGAGCGCCCGGAACATCGCCGTCCGTCTCGCCCAGAGCCTCGCGCCCCTTTTCAAGCTCGGCGCTCAGCTTTTCGGATGTCTCGGCAGCCCCCTCGCCAGTCATCCAGACGCTGCCGACCGTTTTGCCCTTCGCGTCCGAAAGCATGAGAAGAGATGTGCTTCCGGTGGGAGCCACGCAGCCCTCTCTTGTGCCGAGCACCTCGTTTATCATGGAGCCGGGAAGTCCGCCGCCGTCACCTTCGGTCACGGCTTTGGGGAGAAAGCTCCAGCTTATACCGCGCTCGTTGAGCGGCGCGATTATGGCATCCCATGCCTCTGCAAGCGAGGCGCGGTCCTCGGCTCCCGCCGAAAGATCGCCGCAGAAAACGACCATGCCGGGCTTTTCGGAATCGAGCAGCGCACCTATCGCACGGACGGAATACCTGTCGGCATCGGGCGACGAAAGCACGAGCATGCTGAAGCCGCCGGATCCCTCGGGCGCTTTGACCTCTATGTAAGCGGAGGCGGACGGATCTTCGGTGCTGTTGTTTTCAAAGCCCGAGAGCACCGCGTCAAGATCGGGCACTCCGACCCCTTTTTTCATGCGCACGGCATTGATCGCGTCGCCGTTGTAGTTTGAAACGAAGCGGTCGATGCCCGCCTCGGCTCCGGCGGAGCCGAACGATTCGATTATAAGATCGCCGCGGCTGTTGAAATATGTGCGGCAGCCGTCGGCTCCCACCGAATAATACGAATCCACATAATCGCATTCGGAAAGCTCGGTGTGACCTATGACTATGGCGCCGCCGTCGTCGGTGAACTTGCCGTTTTCGATGTCCGAGGCGGGCACGAGCTCTGCCTCGTAGTTGTATCTCTGAGCAAGCTCGGACGCGAGCCGCCTTGCAGCCGTAAGCGCCCACTCGCTGCCCGCATTGTCGCGGTAAACGACGTATATGCGCAGCGGCTCGACCTTGCCGACAGCCACAGCATCATTTTTATCGTCTGCGGTAAGGAGTGCCACCTCGCTTGCCGCCGGGAAGAGCCCGACAGCCATTACGGTGAACATCAGCGCGCTGACGGTACGAAAGACCGTTCCCGCTCTTCGGTGCTGCAGCAGCTTATTGACTGCCGAAACAGCCACGAGCGCCGTACTTATCACAAGCTCGGCCGCCTTTTTGAAGAATTTCATTGATCTGATCCTCGGGTGAAGAGAGCCGGGCGCACGGTACCGAGCGTGTGCCATTTTGCCTCGCCACCCTACCTTTCGGTAGATTTGGACTTAAAAAGTCGTCTCAAAAGGGTCAATATTGCCTTTTTGCCTTACGGTCTCCTCGTAACGTCGGGATCTCTGCGGGTCGTCGCCGCGGGAGTCGTAGTGCCGCCCGGTTTCGTCGTCTCGTCCACGTATGCGGGGCCGCCGCTGACCGTGAGCGTGACTGTCTCCTCCCATTCCCTCACAGTGATCTCATCGCTGCTGTCGGGGGTCTGGCTTATGACCGTTCCTACGGGCTTGTCGCTCTTCACGGTCACGACCTTTACGTTGAGCTTTTCCGAATTCAGGCGTTTTTCGGCTTCGGCAAGCGTCTTTCCGACCACATCGGGGACTATGAGCGTCATTTCGGGGTTCTCCCAATCGGGACCGCCGCTGACGGTAACGTCAACGTATATCTCTCCGGGATATCCCGAGATCGTATCGCCGACCGCCACAGACTGCGCAAGGACTCTGCCCGCGGGGGCGTCGTTCTTTATGTATCTGACATTGCCGATATTCGCGCCGAGCATCTGCAGGACCGATGTCGCCTGCTCAAGCGTTCTGCCCGTAAGGCGCGGGACCTTTATCGTCGTGAGCGTCGGCTTGTAATTGCTTCCGCCGCTGACCGTTAACGTAACGCCTTCGGCAGCGGGGTCGGGAGCCGTGCCGCCTCCCGTTATGTCGGTGCCGAGGGGATCCTGCGCTATGACGGTCCCCTCTTCAAGCTCGCTCTGCACTATGCGCACGCTCAGGGTGCGCAGCCCGTACACCGAAAGCAGCGTCGAGGCATCGGCACGTTTCATTCCGGTAACGGACGGTATATACCGCGTCTCAAAGTCGCTGCCGCCGCTTATGACAAAGCTTATCTCAGTGAGCCCGGGCACGCCGTCGCTCTCCGGCTCGGGAGACTGGCAAAGCACCGTGCCGACGGGCTTCGACGACCTTGTGTATGTGACCTTTCCGACCGAGAGCTTTGCGTCGTCAAGTATACGGCGCGCCTCGGGCTCGGTCTTGTCGGCAAAATCGGGGACCTTCACAGAGGGAACATACCCCGAGCTTTTTCCGCGGCTCACATAGACCGTGACGTCGCTGCCGACGACAAGCTCGGCGCCGGGCGCCGGCTCGGTGGTTATGACGTACCCCGACGGTATCGCGGCGTTATCCTGCTCGACTACCGTCACCCTGAAGCCCTTGCCGCGCAGCGCGCTCTTGACGGTGCGCCAGTCGGTGATGGTATAATCGGGCATCGTGAGCATTCGCGGACCGCGGCTGACCGTGAGGGTCACGGTGCAGGGCACTTTTTTGTGCGCCCCGCCGCCCGGCGACTGGCTGATGATGCTGCCCTTTGCCGCCGCATCGGAATATTCCTCTTCGAATTCGAGAATAACATCGCCCGATCTCAGATCCTGCGCGGCAAGCTCGTCGGCAAGACGCGCCTCGCAGGTCTCGCGGTCAAGCCCCATGAGATCGGGAACTATGACCGCCGCGGTCTTTGTCATGCCGCCGACGACCTTATCAAAAGCATAGAAGAAGGACACGAGCCCCACTATGAGCACCGCAAACGCCACGCCGAGCACGACGGGAGTCATCGAATGCGAGGGACGTATTTCGCTCAGATTGCGCTTTGATCTCTTCAGCGCCGCTATTTTTGCGGGCGTGCGCACCGTCGCCGCCGGATTTTTCTTTATCCTGCGCAGCTCGCGCAGCATATCCGCCGCGCTCTGATAGCGCTTTTGCGGATTTTTCTCCATGACACATAGGATGAGCTGCTCAAGCCCGCGCGGTATCTTCGGGTCTATCTGACGCGGCGGCACCGGCTTGTCGTGCATGTGCATGAGAACGACCGATATCGGGCTCTCGTCGTCAAACGGCAGCTTGCCCGTTGACATTTCGTACATCATGACCCCGAGCGAATAAAGGTCTGAGCGCGCGTCGCAGGCGTTGCTCTGCGCCTGCTCGGGGCTGATATAATAGACCGTGCCCACGGTCTTGTCGGATATCGGCGCGGTGTCGCTGTCGGGCAGCTTGGCTATGCCGAAATCCATGACCTTTACGGTCCCGTTTTTGAGCAGCATGATGTTTTGCGGCTTTATGTCGCGGTGGACGACGCCTTTGGAATGCGCGTGCGCGAGCGCCGACAGTATCTGCTCTGTATATGAGATTATCTCCGCGAGCGGCAGCACGCCGCGCTTATCCATATAGTCGCGCAGCGAAATGCCGTCGATGTATTCCATCACGAGATATTTGTGCTCGGTATCGACCGAAACATCGCGTATCGCCACAATGTTCGGGTGCGAGAGCATCGAAACGGCGCGCGATTCGTTTACGAACCGCGTCAGCGCCTCGGGATCTCCCGCAATATCGTCACGCAGCATCTTTATCGCAACGGTGTCGTCCTGCTTCATGTCGTGAGCGCGGAAAACGACTGCCATGCCCCCGGTGCCGAGCAGCTTTTCTATTTTATATCTGCCGTCAAGCAACACGGATACGTATTTTTCGTATATGCTGTTTTCGGTTATTTTTGAATTATCCATTTCCTTTTCGCCGACGTCGGCTCTCCGTTTTTACTGATACCCTTATTTATCGGATATGTAGCTTTTCTCTTTTATGAGAGTTGAACGAGCAATACGGTTATATTATCCGGACCTCCCGCGGCATTTGCAAGCCCCACAAGTCCGTTCACTTTTTCTTCGGGCGTACCGCCGTCGCAGACGACGGTGTGGATTATCTCGTCGCTCACGCTGCCGGAAAGTCCGTCGGAGCAGAGGAGTATCCACCGCTTGCCGTCGGGCGGCAGCGAAATATCCACCGACCGCAGGTCGGGACGCACGGTGTCGTCTATCCCAACGGCACGTGTTATCACATTGCGCACGGGCGACACGCGCGCCTCAGCCTCGCTCATCTGCCCCATGTCAACAAGATGCTGAACATATGAGTGGTCGTGAGTGAGCTGCGTTATCGAGGCGGACGTTATATCGTACATGCGGCTGTCGCCGACATTGACAAAGCATCCCCCCACATTTTCGCACAGCAGGAGCGCCACAAGGGTCGTGCCCATTCCGGCAAGCGCTTCGGCATTGTCCGCCGCGGTCCTGACCGCGCTGTTGGCAAGGGACGCGCCGCGTTCGAGTGCGTGTCTGAACGTCGGGACCGTCAGCTGCGCTCCGGCATCCTCAAGCGACTCGCGCACGGCAGCCACAAAAACATCCCGCGCGGTGCCGGATGCCGTGGCTCCTCCGGCATGACCGCCCATGCCGTCGCAGACAACGCAAAGCGTTGCACCGGCTATGGTGTATATCCCGAAGCAGTCCTGATTCTCAACTCTCTTTGAGCCGATATCGGTAGTCCCGTAGCATTTTATTGACATTCCCTGACCCCTTTCCTGCCCGCATGACGTTTTTGCGGCCCCGATGAGACCTGATATCCGTCATACGGTTATTATACAATATCAAATCAGTCTTTATTTTGCGAAATAGTTATAGCGATGCAAATATTATTTGCGATCCTCCGCCGCGCCGTCGCTCATCACAGCCTTGCGCAGCTGACCGCACGCGGCGTCGATATCGGGTCCCAGACGGCGGCGGACCGTCGCGCGTATGCCTTTTTTCTCAAGCGCCGATGCAAAATCCGCTATCGCGCCGCGCTCGGGCGGCATAAGTCCCGTCTCGCGCACCGGATTGACCGGTATGAGGTTAACGTGTATCGGCATATTCAGCCCGTCACGGCGAAGCGAGCGGTTAAGCAGTTCTGCCAGCCGGCGCGCGTCTGCAACGGTCGAATTCTTATCCTTTATAAGTGTATATTCGAAGGATATGCGGCGCCCCGTCGTGCGGTAATAATCGCGGCACGCCGACATCAGCTCCGCTATCGGGTAACGCCTGTCTACCGGCATTATCGCCGCGCGCGTTTCGTCGTCGGGTGCGTGCAGCGAGATGGACAGCGTGATGGGCAGATCCTCACCTGCCAGCCGCCTTATCCCGTCGGCAAGCCCGCAGGTCGAAAGCGAAATATGGCGGTAGCCTATGTCGAGCCCGCGGCGATCGTTTACAAGGTGAAGAAACTTCACGGCATTGTCAAAGTTGTCGAGCGGCTCGCCGATGCCCATCATGACTATGTTGCCGACACGCTCGCCGCTGTCCGCCGACACGGCTATGACCTGCCCCGCGATCTCGCCCGCGGAAAGGTCGCGCACCTTTCCGCCTATCGTCGAGGCGCAGAAGGCGCACCCCATGCGGCAGCCGACCTGCGACGACACACACACCGTGTTGCCGTGGTGATAGCGCATGAGCACCGTTTCCACACACGCGCCGTCGGAAAGACGGAAAAGGTATTTTGTCGTTCCGTCAACAGCCGAGATCTGCCGCCGCACTGTCTGCGGAAGGCGATAGGGCGCCGCCGCCTCAAGCTTCGCGGCAAGCGCCTTCGGCACGCCGGGGATCTCCTCGGGCGACCGCCCGCGGTACATCTGCGGGAATATCTGCGACGCACGGTATTTCGGCTCGCCGAGCGAGACCATCAGCGCTTCAAGCTCATTGTAATCATATGAGAGAAGTTCTTTCTTTATAATATCGGAAGTTTTTTCTTCAACAAGTACCATAACAAGACCCTTATCCGTTCATTCCGGCATACCGTGCCGCACCGTTTTTACCGTATCGCAGATCCATCGCCGCCGGTCAATACTCCGGTCACGACGGCATCTATATATCCGCACACATTACGGAAGTTATTATCGATCTGAAGGTTGGTGAACCTTATCACCCTGAGATCGTATCCCTCGAGCATTTCCGTTCTGAATTCATCTTTTTTTCGCCCTTCCGGAGTGTAATGCTGCGATCCGTCTATCTCAACGACAAGTCTTGCCTTATGGCAGTAAAAATCCGCGATAAAACCACCTATTGCCTTCTGACGCTGAAACCTGACTTTGTATTTTGACAAAAAATCATACCACAGATGTTTTTCCTGCGGAGTGGCACTGCGCCGCAGATTTTTTGCCAACGTTATGTTTTTGCCGTTGTAACCAAGCAATCCTTTATCTCCTTCGGTGGGCTGCAAAAAGCATATCGGTCCCGGCGGAAGCATCACTTGTTTTTTGCGTTTTTCGTCTGGAACTCCTTCAGTCGGCTCCGCCGCCAGCTCCCTCGGTGAGGGAGCCTTGACAAGAGTCGCAGCCTCACCCGCATACCGGAACAATTCCTCATTCATTCGTGTCGGAGCACAAACGGTGAAATACGCACTCGCTTCGTAAGCCTCCCTCCCGAGGGAGGTGCCGGAGCTTGTCTCCGGCGGAAGGAGTTATTCTCCGTTCTCTGTCACGCGATATCACTCTTCACGAGTCTGCATATGAAAAATCCGTCGGTGCCGAGCGGCATATCGGGTGTGAGGGTAAGCATTCCGTTCGGTGCGAAGGTGCCGTCGGGCAGAGTGAACGGATCGGCTCTGAAATCGGGGTTTCCCTCAAGAAACGCCCCGACGACCTCCTCGTTCTCGCGCGGCAGCACGGTACAGGTGGAATAAACGAGCGTGCCGCCCGCCCTCAGCGCCTCGGCCGACGCCGAAAGTATCGCCTTTTGCAGCGCGGGCAGGTCGGCAGACTCCGCCGGCTCGCGATATCTTATCTCGGGCTTGCGGCGCACAGCCCCGTAGCCGGAGCACGGCACGTCGCAAAGCACGCAGTCGAACTTTTCTCCCTCCCACGGCGCAGACGAGTCGCGGCACACGGCGCGGATGATCGTGACGCCCTGCCTCGCGGCGCTCTTTTCAATGAGCGGGAGCCTGTTTTTATGCAGCTCGCAGGCGACTATCTCACCTCTGTCTTCCATTTCAAGCGCAGCCGAAATGCTTTTCGTTCCCGGCGCGGCGCAGGCGTCAAGCACCCGCTCTCCCGCCCGCGGGTCCAGCACCCACACGGCAAGCTGTGCGGCTTCATCCTCGGCAAACGCGGTCGGGGTGTCACCCGTAAGGCAGGCGGGAAGCCCCGCGCCCGACGTGCGTATGCCCCAAGGCGACGCGTCGGTGGGCTCCGCAGCGAAACCGGCAGCCTCAAGCTCTCGGCAAAGCCCGTCGCGCCCGGTGCGCGCGGTATTCACGCGCAGCGTGAGCGGAGGCGGCTCAAGGAACGCACGCAGCATATTCTCTGTGCGGCTCTCTCCGTAAGCAGCCAAAAGCTCGCGGCAAAGCGGTTCATTTACCGAATACCGCACCGAAAGATACCTTGCGGTCTTGTTTTTTCCGCCCTTTTCGGGGAACGGGAACTCCCCCTCCGCCACCGTGCGCTGATATGCGCGCAGGATGGCGTTGACGAACCCACGCGACGACTGCCGCGCAAGCGCCACCGTCTCGTTCACCGCGGCATGCGCGGGAATGCGGTCGCAGTATGCGAGCTGATATATTCCGAGACGCAGGATATTTTTCGTATCCGGGTCCGTTTTCGCCAGCGGGCGCGACGCCAGCCGTGCGATGATGTAATCAAGTGTTATCCGCCGCTCTGTCACGCCGCGCACAAGATACGCGGCAAGGGCGCGTTCGCCCTCGGGCAGCTCTCCGCTCTGCATAAGCGAATCGATAAGGATATTGCTGTATCCGCCGCCGTCGATGCGCAAAAGCAATCTCAGTGCCGCCGCCCGTGCGGTCGTTGCGGCACCGCGCCGTTCCTGCGGGGATCTTTTCGCTTTTTCCATATATTTTTCAGTCGCGTCTGCGGTTATTGCGCGACGACGCGATGAGTATGAGCCTTAAAAGCTGCAAGAGCGAGCCGGCAAGCGCCGCAAGATATGTCATGGCTGCGGCGGTGAGCACCTTTTTTGCCCCCGAGAGCTCCTCATCGGTAAAGCTGCCCGAGGCGCGCAGCGCCGTGAGCGCACGGCGGCTGGCGTTGACCTCGACGGGCAGTGTGACGAGCTGAAATAGCACGGCAAACGAAAACGCATATATACCGATCTGCATCAGCCAATATCCGATCCCGCCGCCGGCGTCGGCGGCGGTATTGAAAACAAGTCCGAGCGCGAACAGCGGCCACGCAAGCTGCGACGCTATATTGCACACGGGGATGATCGCCATTCTGAACTTTATCGGCGCGTACCCCTCGGCATACTGGAGCGCGTGTCCCGCCTCATGCGCGGCAACTCCAACCGCTGCGACGCTCGTTTTGTCGATAACGCCCTTCGAAAGGCTTATCACGTTGGTGCGCGGGTTATAATTATCGGTAAGCTCGCCCGATATGCCGACGATGCCGACATCGGTAACGCCGCCCGAACGCAGCACGGTATCGGCAGCGCCCGCGCCGGTCATGCCGACTCTTGTCGGCACCTTTGAATATTTTGCATATGCGCTTTTTACCTTTATCTGCGCCCAGAGCGAGATAAGGAACGCTATGATAACAAGGATATACGTCGGATCGTAAAAGAAAAACGGCATGGTTTTTTCCTTTCAGAAAAATTTCAGTTCAGTCTGTCTCCCAAGCTGACCTTTCTGCCGCGGATGAACTCCCCGGCACTCATTTTGCCCTTGCCCTCTGGCACTATGCGGGTAAGCACGAGCGCTCCCTCGCCGCATGCAACGGTGATGCCGCCGTCGCCGTGCGCGTCAAGCGCCGTAACGCATCCCGCCTCGCCCCCGGCGCTGCCGTCGGCAACGTGTGAGGCAACGACCTTGAGGAGCTTTCCGTCCGGTGTATGTGTCCACGCGAGCGGCGCGGGCGAGCACCCGCGTATGAGATCGTGCAGCTCCGCAGCGGGGCGTGAAAAGTCGATGCGGAGGTCTTCTTTTCCGAGCTTTGCGGCGTATGTTGCACCCTCCTCCGGCTGAGGCGTACGCACGAGCGTTCCCGCCGTCAGTGCGTCGAGCGTCTCTGTCAGAAGCTCCGCTCCGACCTCCGCCATGCGGTCATGGACAGTTCCGAAGTCGTCCTCATCGCCAATCGGCACCTCGCGCACGAGCAGCATATCGCCCGTGTCGATGCCGTCGTTCATATACATCGTTGTAATTCCCGTGACCTTTTTGCCGTCGATGACCGCGCGCTGCATAGGCGCGGCGCCGCGGTATTCGGGCAGGAGCGAACCGTGCACGTTTATACACCCGCAGGCAGGCAGCTCCAGCACCTCGGGCGGGAGTATCCTGCCGTACGCGGCGACAACGATGAGATTCGGCGCAAGTGTGCGCAGTATCTCAAGCGGTTCGGGTGCGCGCAGCGTTTTCGGCTGAAATACCGGAACGTCCATTTTCTCCGCCAGCACCTTAACGGGCGGCGGCGTCAGCTTATGCCCTCTGCCGGCGGGTTTATCCTCGCGCGTGAACACTCCGACGATCTTCGCGCCCGTTCTCTCCGCATATTTTCCGAGTGCGGCGAGAGACGCTGCTGCGAAATCCGGCGTGCCCATAAAGACCATCCGCAGCGGCTCCCGCGGAGCCGGCACGGGGTATCTCACATCATTTTTCATCATTTATCTTCCATGCTTATGGCAATATCGGTATAGAGCTTGCCGTCAAGGTGATCTATCTCATGACAGAAGGCGCGTGCCAGCAGTCCCTCTCCGGTCATTTCGAACGCTTTGCCGTCGCGTCCCGTGGCGCGCACGGTCACCTTCATCGGTCGGCGCACGATGCCCGATCTGCCGGGTATCGAAAGGCAGCCCTCGGGTCCCTCCTGCTCTCCCGCCTCGTAAATTATCTCGGGGTTTATGAGGAATATCGGGTGATCCTCCTCCACCTCGATAACGACCAGGCGGCGCAGCACGCCCACCTGCGGAGCCGCAAGCCCCACGCCGTCTGCCGCGCGCATTGTCTCGAGCATATCATCGAGCAGTTGCTGGATGCGCGGTGTAACTCTTTCTACCGGGCGGCTCGTCTGCCGCAGTGTCGGATCCTTATCCGTAATTATTTTTCTCTTAGCCATACAACTTATCCTTCTTTCTTTGATCTCGGGTGACGTTTGTGCAGACTCTGAGCTTCATACCCCGATGATGAAATAAGTACAGATTCATATCTGTTATGGAAATACAGTCACATCAAAACTTTATCACCGTATCCGTATGGGAGGGGCTCTGCTCCTCCCGCAAAGCATATGCAGACATCATTCACGGGAGTGGCGACCTCGGGCTTTGTCCGAGTTCATCCTCCACTACCGATACGGGAAAAATTTTGTTTCCGTCTGTTCCCGGCGGTGCGAGCCGTTATATATTCGTCGGGTTGAAATCGACCGACAGGACGGGCCCGCGCTTTGCCCTGTCCGAGAACTCCGCTCTCAGCCGGGCGAACATCGCGCGGCTCCTGCCGCACAGCCTGCACTTTATTATCATCCGTATGCGGTATTTGCCGTCCACACGGTAAACAGGCGCCTCGAACGGCCCGAAAACTATTGCGGGAACGTCACCAAACTCCCCGCCGGTAAGCTCGCGCAGCTTGTCCGACAGCAGCTTTCCCGACATTACCGCCGCCCTCTCGTCGGGCGAGGTAACGGTCAGCAGCACGATATCGCAGAACGGAGGAAACGTCAGCGCCCGCCGCAGCCTTATCTCGCGTGCGTAAAACGTGTCGTAATCCTGCCGGCAGGCAAGCTTTATTATATCGTGCTCGGGATTGTTCGTCTGTATTATCGCCTCGCCGGGCTTTTGCCCTCTGCCCGCTCTGCCGATGACCTGCGTGAGCATGGCGAACGTGCGCTCGCCCGCGCGGTAATCATCGAGATAAAGTGACATATCCGCCAGCAGCACGCCGACGAGCGTGACGTCGGGGAAGTCGTGCCCCTTTGTCACCATCTGCGTACCGAGCAGGATATCCCCCTCGTGCGCCCGGAATTTACCGAGCAATCTGTCGTATGCTTCGCGCGTGGACGTCGTGTCGGTGTCCATGCGTATGACGCGCACACCGGGGATCAGAAGCCCCAGCTCCTGCTCGACCCGCTGTGTGCCGTAGCCCATCCTCACAAGGTGCTCCGACCCGCAGTTAGGGCATTTTTCGGGCAGCGGCATATGCCTGCCGCACCAATGGCAGACAAGCTCGCCCGCGCCGTAATCGCCCTCGCGCGTGTGGTAGGTCATTGAGACCGAGCACCGCGGGCAGGTTATCGCCGTTCCGCACGACGCACAGGAGACAAAATTGTTGTACCCGCGGCGGTTCAGGAACAGTATCGACTGCTCGCCGCGCGAATACACCTCACACAGTCGTGAGGCAAGCTCGGTGCCGATGGGCGAAAGATTCGCACCGCGCGCCTCGCCGCGCATATCCGCGACCGTGACCGCGGGCAGCGCCGCGCCGCCGTAGCGGTGCGTGAGCCTTACGAGCGTATATGTGCCGTCGCACGCCTTTTTGAAGCTCTCGACCGACGGCGTTGCCGAGCAGAGCAGCATGAGCGCCGAATTTGCGGCGCTGCGGTATCTTGCAATGTCGCGCGCGTGGTAGCGCGGCGACATATCGGACTTGTATGTGTGTTCCTGCTCCTCGTCGATGACGATGAGCCCCGGGTCCTTCACCGGTGCGAATATCGCCGAGCGCGTGCCGACCGCAAGCGGTGCGGCGCCCGTGCGTATCCTCTCCCACGCGGCGTATCTCTCGCTGCGCGAAAGCCCCGAATGCAGCACCGCGACCCTCTCGCCGTAACGCGAGCAGAATATAGCCAGCGACTGCGGCGTCAGCGCTATCTCGGGCAAAAGCAGGATGACCCCGCGCCCGCGCGACAGCATCAGATCGATAAGCGCCAGCATAACCGCGGTCTTGCCGCTGCCGGTCACGCCGTAAAGCAGTGCGCCGTGCGCCCGTCCGTCACCGGAAAGCTCCGCGAGCTTTTCAAAAGCCGCGCTCTGCTCGTCGTTAAGACGCACGGGCTCCGCGTTCGGCTTTTCGGGCAGGACCGTCTCCGACCGCGCCCTCTCCGCGTCGCGCATGACACGCCGCAGGACCCCCTTTTTCTCAAGGGACAATATCTGCGCGCGGCATTTGCCGAACTTTTCTTCAAGCTCAGTCTCGCGTATTCCGTCCCCGCACCCGATAAGCGATTCGGTTATCGCGACCTGTATCGCCGATGCGGGACGTTTTATGTCGGGGTGCCTTTTGTCGAGCACCGCACGCAGCCCGTCGGGTGAGAGCACCGGCTCACAGTACATTTCGCCGCGCGCGTCACCGCCCGCGGTCTCAAGCTCGCGGATGAGCAGCGGCACTCTGCCGCCGCAAAGCGCGTCGGCAATGCCGGACGCCTGCGCGCCGAAGCGCGATGTCAGCGCCGCCGCCGAGACTCTGCCCCTGCCGCGGACGTATTCAAGCACCATGAGCGCTGCGGGATCGTCGTTTTCGATATCTACGGCGGCTTCCGGCTCCGCATACGCGGGATTGGGAAGATAAAACTCGGTCAACCGCGAAAGTGCGGCGGGCGGCAGCATTGCGCGCACCGCGTCGCCCGTCGTGCAGAGCGTCTGCTCTTTCATAAATCGGCAGAGCCCCAGCATTTCGGTATCGAGCGACACCTCGCGCGAGCACACGCCCGCGACCGGCTTGAGCTTGTCCTCCGGTGTATCGGAGCTGTCGCGCACGGCGGTGCACAGTGCGATCATGCAGCGGTTGCCGCTGCCGAACGGAACGCTGAGAAAATCGCCCGGCGCGATCTCCATGCCCTCGGGTATCCGGTAATCGTATTCGCGGTCTATCTGAAAGGGCGCGTCAAGCAGATACACGCCGGCATACACAGAGTTCATGCGGATTCCTTTCGTTTACCGGGAAGTGTTGTGCGGGCGCCCCGTCACTTGCTCATCGTGTCCCAGTCGCCCTCTTCTTCATAATCGCCGTCCACCTTGTCGGGGGCGGGACCGTCGGAGAACTTTTCCTCGGGCAGCGTCTCCTCGGTCACAACGACCGGCTCCGCCTCGGGATCGGGCTTTGCCTGTGAAATATCGGCGCCCGCCTGGTGAGCGGCGGCGAGCAGGCTCGAATTTTCGCCCACGACCACCGAATCGCCCTCGCGGTCAACGATGACGTACTCGCCCGACTCGATCTTGTCGATCGCGATCTTCACCGCCTTGCGGTCACGGTAATCGGGGTTGACCGTTGCCGTTTCGCCCGACTTTTCGGTCTCTTTTGCGCCCGCCGCGGCTTTTTCGGCAAGATGACGCTCACGTACATATTCGTCGGTGATGAGTCTGGCGCATTTTGCGGTAGCGACCGCGAGCTGATAACGGTTGAATTTGCCCTTTGTGAGCTTGTTGATGGTAGGATAAAGCATTTTATTCTCCTTGATCTGTGTGTTCTTTTTCGTAATGTATTTGCCCGCGGCGGTTCAGTCCGCCTCGGTCTCGTCGTCGCCGTCCTCGCTGTCAAGACGGTTGGCGATAGTCTCCGCCTGCACGGCGGAAAGGATAACATGGTCCGAATCGGTGATTATAACGGCTCTCGTGCGCCTGCCGCAGGAAACGTCGATGACCCGCCCCTGCTCGCGCGCATCCTGCACCAGCCTTTTGACCGGCGCCGAATCGGGACTGACCAGAGCCACAACACGGTCGGCGGCTACGATATTGCCGTAGCCTATGCTTATGAATTTCATAAAACGCCTTCTTTCATGGATTCTTTCGTTTTTGCCCTTATTTTGCCTTTATTCGATGTTCTGTATCTGTTCGCGGACCTTTTCGGTCTCGTTTTTAAGCTCCACGCCGACCGCGGCGATATCTGCGTTCTGGCACTTTGAGCAGATCGTGTTTATCTCGCGGTTGACCTCCTGGAGCTGAAAATCAAACTTTCTTCCAACGGGAGCGTCCGAGCGCGTCATTTCGTGCAGTGCCGAAAGATGAGAGCGCAGGCGCACCAGCTCTTCGTCGATGGCAAGGCGGTCCGCCTGTATCGCGCACTCGGTGAGGATGCGGTTTTCGTCCGGCTCGGCGCCGCTCTCGGCAAGCAGCGTGCGTATGCGTGAGGTGATCTTTGCGTGCAGTGCCGCCGAATTTGCAGCCGAAAGCGCGTCAACGCGGTCAACGAGCGCTCCGATGCCGTCAAGCTTGCCCTCGATATCCCTGCGCAGATTTTCACCCTCGCGCACGCGCTCGGCGCAAAAGGCTTCAAGCGCCCCGCGCAGCACCGGCTCGATGTATATCCATTCTTCCTCCGGATCGGGCGCATCTCCCGCTCCCCGGACGGTGAATATATCGCGGTTCTCCGCCACCGTCATGACCGAGATGTCGTCGCAGAGCCCGAATTCATCGCGCAGCGCGTGAAGCGCGGCGATATACGAGGCTGCGGCTGCGCGGTCGAGCGCAAGAGGCGGCGCCGCAGTGCCGCCATCGGAGCCGGAAACGGGCGCCGAGGTTATGTTTACATCCACCTTGCCGCGGCTGACGCCCGCCGAGACAAACATTGCGCGGATGCGGGGCTCGAGCGGCGTCAGCGCGCGCGGGAGCCTCAGGTTGAGATCAAGAAATTTGTTGTTGACGGATTTTATCTCCGCCGAGACCGAACGGTCGTCGGTTTCGGCGCATTTCCGGCTGTACGCCGTCATGCTTCTGAACATAATGCGCGGGATTCCTTTCCCCTCCGACGCTTGCGCCGGAAGCACCGTGATGAAATTTTCGCATATATATAGTTATTATAATATATTTTTAATCGTTTGTCAAGACGCGCGCGTGAAGGCGGCGGAAGAAAATGTAAAGCTTCGGTTAACAATAAGTCGAAGGCTGACGATCTTCAAAAAAATTGCGTGACAGGCGTCTTTTGTTGCCAACTTAGGTTGACATGAGCCTCTCGGGATGCTATACTTATGTCACATCAACCCCTCGGGAGGAGCTTTTACAATGAACGGTAACGAAATTCTCACCCACGCCGTGCCGATATGGTTTGCGGGCAGCACATCGATGCCCGACGAATATGCCGATTTCGACGCGGACTTCAGTGCGGAAAACACCGGAAAATTTGAATTTTACATCGCCGCCGGCTCGGAATACAGCCTTTACCTCGACGGCAGACTTATCGGCTTCGGGCAGTATCAGGATTACCCCGGACGCCTCATATACGACACCCTGACCTTTGATGCGGAAGCGGGCGAACACACCCTGCGTGTTATCGCGTGGCACTGGGGCGTTGACTCATTCACGCACACAAAGCGTCCGCCGTATGTGATATTCGGGCTTCGCGGCACGGCGGGAGAGCAGGCGCTCGTCTCGTCGGAAAACACGCCCTCGCGGCGTGCGCCGGGATATGTCCCTTATAAAAATCATACTATCACGTCACAGCTGGGGCTCGGCTGCGAATACAGCGCCGCAGATGCCGCCGACAAAGAAAATTCCGCTTTCACGCCGTCGGTGCGCGCGTCCGTCGGAACACAGGACGGCTCATATGTGCTGCTCCCGCGCCCGATAAAGCGCTGCGATCTGCTTCCGGACACCGCCATGACGGTAGTCAGACGCGGATATTACCGCGCGGCAAGCGGCGCAGCGTTTTCGGACGATCCGGGACTCGCCCTCGACAGCGCCGAGCTCGACGTGGAGCGCAAGGACGCCGACGGATGCTATCTTGTTGCCGACACCGGAGCCGAAGAAACCGGATTTATAAAATTTTTATTTTCCGCTTCGCGCGTCTGCGACGTGCTCGTCGGCTGGGGAGAGCACCTGACGCCCGAGCGCGAAACGCCGCGCACAGCCATGGGGAGCCGCCGCTTTTACTACCGCTACACCGCCGCCCGGGGGCAGAACCGCCGCACCGAACCGATGCGCCGCGCCGGCTGCCGCTATCTTGAGATCTTCGTTGCCGACCCGGACGCGGACATAAGATATCTCGGCCTTGTGCCCGAGCGCTACCCGCTGACTCTTTCCGCCGCGCCCGTAAAGGATGCCGCGCGCCGCGCCGTATACGACTGCGCCGTGCGCACGCTCGAGCTTTGCATGCACGAGCATTACGAGGACTGCCCGTGGCGCGAGCAGTCGCTTTATTCGCTCGACTCTCGCACGCAGATGCTCTGCGGCTACGCCGCATTTGCCGACGGCAACGCAAAATTTGTGCGTGCAAGCCTCGACCTCATCTCACGCAGTGAACGCCCCGACGGGCTGCTCACGCTCTGCGCACCCGCGGGCATCGACCGCCCGATCCCGTGCTATTCGCTCTCATATATAATGCAGATGAAAGAATACGGCGATTTTTCGGGAGACGCCGCCTTCCTTGAGTCAAAGCTCGATCTGCTCGAACGCATAGCGTCGGTATTTCTCGACCGCCGCGCATCCGAGCACGGCGGAGCGGTGCGCCGGCTGCCCGACCGCCTCGGTTACTGGAACTTCTACGAGTGGGCAAAGACTCTTGACGGGCGTTCGATACACAAGGAGACCGCAGACGCCGATCTGCCCGCCGAAGCACCGCTCACCGCGTTTCTTGCTATGGCGTGCCGCGATCTCGGCGCGATATTTGAGCTCTGCGCCGCGAAAAACGGAGAAAAAGCCGACGTATTTGCAAAAAAAGCCGAATACTACCGCGCGGCGGGCAGCGAGCTTGCAGCCGCGATACGCAATGTGTTCTTTGACGCGGACGCGGGGCTCTTCCGCAGCTTTACCGACCGCGCCGACGCTCCTTTTGCGGTGCTGACACAGGCGCTCTGCCTGCTCGCGGGCGCAGGCGAAGGCACGGACACCTCACGTGCGCTCGAAGCAGTCGCCGTCAACGGCGGGGAAGGGCTCGTACCCGCTACGCTCTCCTCCTCGGTCTTCCGTTTTGACGCGCTGGCGGCAGCCGACGCCGAAAAATATGCCCCCGTGATACTCGCCGAGCTTGACCGCGACGGGAAATATATGCTCGACCGCGGCGCCACGACGTTCTGGGAGACGATAAAGGGAGCTGCCGACTTCGGCGGTGCGGGGAGCCTCTGCCACGGATGGAGCGCGCTTGCCGCACTCTGGTACACGCGGCTCGAAGCACACGTCGGCTGTTGACCTTGCTCGCAATTTTTTTAAATATCTTATTTTCGCGAATAAAAACGCCGCGCGGCGCAAACAATAGACCGATAGGTTATCGCACCGGCGGCGCGGCTACATAAGGCAAAAAGCCGGACCCATCCCGCCCTCGGCACCACCCACCGCGCCGTGCGCCCGTTATGTTTATCGGACGAAGCACGGCAGCGGAGCGGGTGCGCCGACGGGAAGCAATGCGCGTCCGGCTCTTTTTGCCTCATCACGCGGGGACACCCGCTCATGAGGTCGCGAAAATGGATAAATACAAGAAGAAAAGGATCATCCGCGCCGCCGCGGTGCTGACATTTGCCGCTCTGCTTCTCATGCCCTGCCTGCCGATACACGGCGAGGCGGAAATTTACCGCAAGGTGCTGCGGCTGCACGTTATCGCCGACTCGGACTCCCCCGAGGATCAGAGTATAAAGCTCTCGGTGCGCGACGCCGTGCTTGACGTGATACCCGACATTCTCGGCGAATGCAGGACATATGACGAGGCAAAGACAGCTCTCGCCGACGAAAACAACCAAGCAGTGCTGCTTGCAGCCGCGCGTGAGCGGCTCAAGGAGCTGGGCGCGGGCTGCGACGCCGCGATAACACTCGGCGAGGAGTATTATCCGACCCGCGAATACGACGGCGTGCGCCTGCCGGCGGGGAAGTACACCTCGCTCCGCATCGTGCTCGGCTCCGGCTCGGGCAAAAACTGGTGGTGCGTGCTCTTTCCGTCGCTCTGCCTGTCGGCGGCGCGCCGCAGTGCGGCGCCCGCCGGCAGTGATATCACCGACGATGCCGAGAACCCCCGCGGGGAGGATTATATCGCCGCCGGATTCACGCCCGAGCAGTACCGCACGATAACCGAGACAGACGCGCCGCGCTATCGCATAAGGTTCAGGATACTCGAGCTTATCGGCGAGTTGACCGCGGCAAACTGACGTCCCCCCGCCTTTGGAACCGGCGAGCCGCGGTGACACGGACCGGCATTTTTGAAGGGCTGTTAAAAACAAATTGTTTTTGACAGCCCTTTTTTTACGTACACACGGCGTCATGTTTTTAAATATCATACTTTTCATTCATCCCGTCGGCGACGGCACGGATGCGGCAAAAAACAGTTTGTTTACCGTTTCTTATCTTTTGCGACACATTGCGAAATTCCCGTTATGTTATAATAAAGGTAGAAAATAATTTTTGAACGCGTGAATGCGCAAGCGTATCCGCACATTGTCTGTCGGTACAGAAAGGACACGAATTGCTGAGTAACACACGAAAAAAACTCTCTGAAAAGCTGGGAGAAGCACTGACGGCAGTGCTGCCGATAATCTGCCTTGTGCTGCTGCTCTCCTTCACCGTAGCGCCCATAGAACCGGGGATACTCCTCAGCTTCCTCGCCGGTGCCGCGATGATAATTATCGGCATTATGTTTTTCACCCTCGGCGCAGACCTTGCCATGACGCCGATGGGCGAGCGCGTCGGCGCCGCGATAACCCGCAAGCGCAGCCTGCCGCTCATCATAATCATCGGATTTCTCATGGGCTTCATCATCACGATATCCGAGCCGGATCTTCAGGTGCTTGCGGGTCAGGTACCGTCGATACCGAACGCCGTCCTCATAATCGCGGTCGCCGCGGGCGTCGGGCTGTTCCTCATCGCCGCGCTGCTGCGTATGTTCTTCGGAATATCCCTAAGGCTGATGCTCATTCTTGCATACATAGTGGTTTTTGCACTTGCCGCCTTTGTGCCGCGCGACTTTCTTGCCGTTGCGTTTGACTCGGGCGGCGTCACAACGGGCCCTATGACCGTTCCCTTTATAATGGCGCTCGGCGTTGGTGTTTCGTCGATACGAAGCGACAGCCGCGCGGGCGACGACTCCTTCGGACTTATCGCGCTCTGCTCGGTCGGTCCCATTCTCGCCGTTATGACTCTCGGGCTTATTTTCCCCGCGGAGGGCGCGTTCGAGCCGACAGCCATTCCCGACATCGGCAGCTCGACCGAGCTTGCGCGCTATTTTATTTCGTCGATACCCGCATATCTCGGCGAGATCGCCGTGGCGCTGCTGCCCATAATCGTATTCTTCGGGATATTTCAGGCTGTCACCCTGCGTCTGCCGCGCCGCCAGCTGCGCAAGATAATCGTCGGTCTTGTATATACATATGTAGGGCTCGTGCTCTTTCTCACCGGCGCTAACGTCGGCTTTATGCCCGCCGGCAGCTACCTCGGCAAGACGATGGCATCGCTGCCGTATAACTGGATAATCATTCCTGTCGGAATGGTGATAGGCTACTTCATCGTCCGCGCCGAGCCTGCGGTATACGTTCTCAACAAGCAAGTCGAGGAGATAACCGACGGCGCAATATCCTCAAAGGCAATGGGCGCCTGTCTCTCGCTCGGCGTTGCTGCGTCGATAGGTCTGGCGCTCGTGCGCGTGCTGACCGGAATATCCATCCTCTGGTTCGTCGTGCCGGGCTACGCCATTGCAATAGGGCTTTCCTTTCTTGTTCCGCGCATATTCACCGCCATCGCGTTTGACTCGGGCGGAGTCGCCTCGGGGCCTATGACGGCGACATTCCTGCTGCCCTTTGCACAGGGCGCGTGCCTTGCCGTGGGCGGAAATATCGTTGCCGACGCCTTCGGCGTCGTCGCAATGGTCGCCATGACGCCTCTTATCACGATACAGGTGCTCGGTCTTATCTACCGCATCAAAAAGAGCCGCGCCGGAGAGGTGCGCAGCGACACCGACGGACTGCTGCCCGGCATGCCCGACGATGCCATTATCGAGCTTTAAAAGAAAGGGGACCGCAAACACATGAACGGACTTTATCTCATGGTTACGATAACCGACCGCAATATGGCGCGCAGATTTATTGCGCTGTATGAGTCGGAGGGAGTGAGCGTCTCCTTTACCGCGCTCGGCAGCGGCACCGCGATAAACGAAACGCTGGATTATTTCGGTCTTGCCCGCTCGCAGAAGGCGGTAATGCTTTCGACCGTGACGCACGATGTGTGGCAGGCGGTAAAGGCGCGGCTGCAAAGCGAGCTGAAGATCGACATTCCCGGGATAGGCATTGCCTTTATCATTCCGCTTTCGAGCATCGGCGGAAAAAAACAGTTGTTCTTTCTTACCGACGGACAGAAATTTGAAAAGGGAGAGGAAAGCGAGTTGAAAAACACGAAATATGAGCTTTTGCTCGCAATAACGAATCAGGGGCACACCGACACGGTAATGGACGCCGCGCGCGAAGCAAAGGCATCGGGCGGCACGGTGATACACGCAAAGGGGACCGGCACCGAGCGCGCCGAAAAGTTCCTCGGCGTCTCTATCGCCGCCGAGAAGGAGATAATCTTTATCGTCGTCAGGACCGAGCAGAAAAACGCCATCATGCAGGCGATAATGAGCAAAGCCGGTACCGACACCGAAGCCCGCACGATAGTTTTCTCGCTGCCCGTCACCTCAACCGCGGGAATGCGGCTGATCGAGGACGGCGCAGGTGAGTGACGCCCCCTGCCGGCACGCTAAAAAGGGCAAAAGCATGAAAAAAAGCATAACTTGTCTGCGCTGCGGTCAGAAAATGCGCCTCATCGGGACAGAAAAGATCCAGCTCGGACAAACGGGCTGGATACTCGGCGACCTTTCCAATCTGCTTGCGGGAGCCATGAAAGTCGATATTTACAACTGCACCGGATGCGGGAAGCTTGAATTCTTCTCGGCGGACGGCAATGACGAAAAGCTTCCGCAGAAAAAGTGCCCGAATTGCGGAAAGCAGCATGATTTCGACTACCCCCAGTGCCCGTTCTGCAAATTCCGATACGATATGTGACTCGCCGGCCGTCACCTCAACCGCGGGAATACGGCTGATCGAGGGCACGCGATCCGTTTTTGGGAGATCACTATGGACAAAAAACCGACGGTCCCGGTCAACTGCTTTTTTCAGGGCTGCCACAACCCCGCATATGAAGAGCAGATACGGAAGACCAAAGAAAAATGCTTCAGATATAATCAATTATGCCCCAATGACCGCGAAGCGCAGCACGAGATCCTTAAGGAGCTTCTCGCAGCATGGGCAAGGACACGTTTATCACACCGCCGTTCTGGTGCGATTACGGCTATAACATCAGCGTGGGGGATAATTTTTATTCAAACCACGGCATGGTGATAACCGACGGGGCAAAGGTGACCTTCGGCGACCATGTTTTCGTTGCGCCGAACTGCTGCTTTACCACAGCCGAACACGCGATAGACCCCGAAATGCGGAAGGCGGGCGTGGAGGTAGCAAAGCCCATAACGATAGGCAGCAATGTGTGGATCGGCGCCGGCTCGACTATTCTGGCGGGCGTCGTGATCGGCGACAATACCGTTATCGGCGCGGGGAGCGTCGTTACAAAGTCGATACCTGCGGGTGTGGTCGCCGTCGGCGTTCCGTGCAGAGTAATGCGGCAGAACACGGAGGCGGATAAAACGAGCTACCCCGTTTATAAGCCGGGCCAGACCGCGCCGGAGCACACATCTGTGAACGTATAAAATGAAAAAGCCCTCTGCCGCGCAAAAGCGCGGCAGAGGGCTTTTTTGCCGTAAAACAGCCGTAAAACATTTGAAATGACAGCGAGCGGCACGGTCATCCGGGAATAAAGCGCAAGTGCCGCGACCCCAATGCCGCTCTTGTGAATATAATTTGATAATTTTGAGCGGGTACACCGTTCATATTATCTCATATACCCTTGCGCGGTCCTTTTTGCCCGCGACGCGGACGACGCCGAGGTTTTCGAGCGCCCGCAGCGCAAGATATGACCGGCGCGAACGTAGCTTCATCGCCTTTGCGAATCCGGCGGCGGTGAACCCGGTATCATTCAGCTCTGCCGGCAGCAGCTCGCGAAAATCCTCGGGCAATTCAAGACTCACCGTGTCAGCGAGTGCGGTGGGGAGCATTTCAAACCGCTCGGACCCGCGTTTGCCGTCGCGCCCCCACCCGTTTCGCCAACGGTATTCCTCCGCCTCAATGAGCAGAACGAGCAGCGAGACACGCCCCGACGCGACGAGTTCGGAAATATAGACCGTCTCGGGCAGCACGTCGGCGACCCTGCCGGCGCGCGCAAGCCGCGGCGACGGCACAGCCTCACCGCTTGCGGGGTCGATCCAGATGATCCGCCGTTTTATGGCTATCGGATGCACCACCGTGACATGGCAATCGGTGTTTGCGGCATACCAGCCGAGTTTTTCCTTCAGCGGCCAGAACGAGCCCGTCTGTATCTCATAGATCTCATCGCCGCAGAGCACGTCTGCGACGTATTTTTTTGCTTTTTTTCGTTTTTTTTCGTCGCCGTCCGACGCGGCATCAGAAAGCGTGACCGGTCTTTGCTCGTGATATGAGCTGTCGGCACACACAAACCGCTTTATTGCGGCGTGCATGCGCTTTTCGCGCAGCACGCCTATACCTTCCTCGCCGCCGGAATATTCGCCCTGCGGCGCTGCCGTCACCTCGCGGCAGACGGCAAGGAACCGCTCGCGGTCGGCGTCGGTGCAGGAGCCCGTCACGTTGCTATGCCCGCGAACTGACTCTCGTAGAGCTTCGAATACTCTCCGCCCTTTGCCAGCAGCTCGTCGTGATTGCCCGTTTCAACTATCTCGCCGTGCGAAAGCACAACTATGACGTCGGCGTTGCGTATCGTTGAAAGCCGGTGCGCTATGATAAGCGACGTGCGATTCTTCATCAGCTCCGCCATTGCGCTCTGAATATGCATTTCGGTGCGCGTATCGACCGACGAGGTCGCCTCGTCGAGTATTAGTATCTTCGGGTCGGCAAGCACCGCACGCGCTATGGCAAGAAGCTGCCGCTGACCCTCGGAAAGGTTGCTGCCCGACTCGGCAAGCACGGTGTCATAGCCCTCGGGCAGACGCTCGATGAAGGTGTCGGCGCGTGCGGTCGCTGCCGCGCGCTTCATATCGTCGTCGCTCGCGTCAAGCCTGCCGTATTTGATATTGCTTCTTATCGTGTCGGAGAAAAGGACCGTATCCTGAAGCACTATGGCGATCGCATGGCGCAGCGTCTCTTTGGGAATATCGGTCACGTCGATGCCGTCGATAGTGATATTCCCGCTGTCAAGCTCGTAAAAACGCATGAGAAGGTTGACTATCGTCGTTTTGCCCGAGCCCGTGGCGCCGACAATGGCGATCTTTTGCCCCGGCTTGACCGAAAGCGTAAGGTTTTTCAGCACGGGTTCGCCCTCGACATACGAGAAGCAGATGTCCGAAAAATCGACATTTCCGCGTATCTCCGCGGGTGTGACCGCCGATTTTCCCTCGTCGATCTCGTTCGGTGTGTCGAGAATGTCAAAAATTCTTTCGGCGCCCGCAAGAGCCGTAAGGATCGAGGAATACTGGTTTGCGATCATGTTGATCGGGCGGGAGAGCTTTTTGGAGTATTGCAGCATAGCCTGTATAGAGCCGACCGTTATCGAACCGCCGCGCAGCATAAGGAAGCCGCCGAAGCCCGCAACGAGCACATATTGCAGGTTGCCGATAAAGTTCATGACAGGTCCCATGATCGAGCCCCAGACACGAGCGCTGACCGAGCAGCGGCGGAAATCATCGGATATCGCCGCAAATTTTTCGACCGCCTCCGGCTCTTTGCCGTATGATATTACCGTAGTGTAACCCGTGACCATCTCTTCGACCTGCCCGTTGAGCTGACCGAGGAGCGTCTGCTGACGGATAAAGTATTTGCGCATGAATTTTGCGAGCATCGAGGATACTATTATCGTAAGCGGTATGGTTATCACGGCAACGAGCGTCACGCCCACGCTGTATTTCAGCATCATGACGACCGCACCTATGATGGTTATAACGCCCGAGAAGAGCGATGTCAGCGATTGCGAGATCGCAGACGACACATTGTCGATATCGTTCGTCATGCGGCTCATTATGTCGCCGTGGCGGTGCGTGTCGGTGTATTTTATCGGCAGTCTCTCAAGCTTTTCGAACAGCTCGCGGCGCATAAAATAGACCGTTGAGGTCGAAAGCCTGACCGCGATGCGTTCCTGAATGAGCGTGAGCAGCGCGCTGAACACAAAGAACCCGCTCATTATCGCAATATAGGTGAGCATTGCCTGAAAATCGACCTTCACAACGCCGTCCGTGACCGTGATGGTGTCAATCGCAAGCTGCTGGAGCTTCGGTCCGACAAGGTCGGCAAAGGCGATGACGACCGTGAGGAGCACGATTCCCAAAAGCGCAAATTTGCTTTTTCCGATATACCTTGCAAGGCGGGAGAGCGTTTTGCCGGCGTTTTTCGGTTTTTCGGCATTCATTCTGCCGCCCATCGGACCGCCGGGGCCGCGTCCGCCGGGTCTGAAGTTCACACGCGGCGCTTCCTGTCTGCCTGCGTTTTTATTCTGTTCTGCCATCTTACTCACCTCCGACCTCTGTATTGTTGCTCATCTGTGAATTGTAAATGTCGCGGTATGTCTCGCTGACCCGCATCAGCTCGTCGTGCGGCGCGCAGTGGATGATGCTGCCGTCGTTTTCGATGACCGCAATGCGGTCGGCGTCGCGCACGCTTGCAATGCGCTGCGCGACCATAACGACGGTCGTTCCCGAAAGCGAAGAACGCAGCGAACGGCGCAGCTTTGCCTCAGTCGCAAGGTCGAGCGCCGAGGTGGAGTCGTCAAGTATCAGTATCTCCGGCTTGCGGACGAGGGCGCGCGCTATTGAAACACGCTGCTTCTGCCCGCCGGAAAGAGACGCGCCCTTTTCGGCGACAAAGCCGTCATAGCCATCGGCGAAGCCCGAAATGAAGGAGTCCGCCTGTGCGGTCTTTGCCGCCTCACGCACCTCACCGTCGGTGGCATCGGGCTTGCCCCAGCGGATGTTGTTCGCCAGAGTATCTGAGAAGAGCACGCTCTTCTGCATGACAAATCCGAACTTGCGGCGCAGGGCGCGCAGCGTGTAATCCTTTATCGGTCTGCCGTCGATCCTGATCTCGCCGGAATCGGCATCGTAAAAGCGCATGAGCAGCTTGCAGAGCGAGGATTTGCCCGAGCCGGTGGCGCCGATGACGGCAAGCGTCTCTCCGCGCCCGACGCTGAGATTGATATTGTTCAGCACCGGTTTGCCGTGCGTTCCAGGATAACGGAAGCTGACATTTTTAAATTCTATCACAGGATCGCCCGCAGCGGCGGCGGGATCGTCAACGCTGCCGCCGAGAACGACAGGCTCGGCAGCAAGGACCTCACACACACGCTCGGCAGATGCCGCAGCACGCGAGAAGGTCTGGAATATCATTGCGACCTGCATGAGTGAGAAGATGACCTGCGTGACATAGGTGATAGCAGCCATTATCGCACCCGCACTCATGCCGGAGTCGCCGCGCGCAATGCGGCTGCCGCCGATGTAGAAGAGCGCAACGACCGAGAAGTTGAGTATGAGCGTAAGAAGCGGCGAAAACCACGTCATAAGAGTCATGACTTTTTTGTTCGTGTCGCAGAGATCGCGGTTCGCCTTGTCAAAGCGCGAGCATTCATAGTCCTCACGGACGTATGCCTTTATGACGCGCGCTCCGGAAACATCCTCCTGCACGACAGAGTTCACCTTATCGAGCTTTGACTGCATGACGCCGAACATCGGAACGGCTTTTTTCAGTATAACGATGACCGCTACGGCAAGAATGGGCAGCGCGCCGATGAGCACCATGCCGAAATCAACATTGAGCATAAGAAGCATCACGGTGCCGCCGATAAAGAAGACGGGAGCGCGAACGAACATCCTCAGCACAGCCTCGACAAGATCGACAAGGCGTGTGACGTCGTTCGTCATTCGCGTTACAAGCGAACCGGTCGTGAATTTGTCGGTCTGCTCGACCGACAGCGCCATAACATGACGGTAAGCGTCGCAGCGGAGGTCGTGACCGAAGCCCTGCGCGGCGCGCGCAGCGGTGTAGGCGCACATGGTGCCGAAAAATCCGCCTACGAGCGTCACCGCAAGCATGAGAAGCCCGAAGGTGACTATCATCTGAATGCCGCTCGCGTCAGAGCCGCAGAAGGTGCGGACTATCCACGCGGCGACAGCCGATCCGTTTTCGGGGTCGTCAAGCGGAATGCCCGATATCCCGTAGTTTATGATAAACGATGTGAGATAGGGCAAAAGCAGATCCGCCGTGACCTCGAACGCCATCATTATAGGCGAGATCACAGCAAACCAGCGATACGGTTTGAGATATCCAATCAGCTTTTTCATCGTTTCGGTCGTTCTCCCTGATATATGTTTTTCCTCGTTCCGGGATCTGATGTATTTTCATTTTCCGCAAGAGAGTTTTTGATCTTCAGCAGAATGCGCCGCAGCTCCTCTGCCTCCTCGGGCGTTACATCCCGCATTGCAATGGCATCCGCATCGCGCAGGCGCGCCAACGTGCTCGCCTCAAGCTCTCGCCCGGCATCGGTGAGATAAACGCGCACCTCGCGTCCGTCTGTCTCCGACGCCTCGCGTCGGATGTACCCGCCGAGCTCCATTTTTCCGAGCGCCACACTGACCGTCGGCGGCTTGAGCCCCGTGCGGCGCGCAAGCTCAAGCTGAGATATCCCGCTTTCGTGCGCCAGTGTGCGCACGAGCACGCGGCAGCTGTTTTGAGTCATTATCGAACCCGCCGGCTCGGTATTGCGCATAAGATTCATGTGCATACGCGCGATACGCCCGATAAGCATCGGCGGCGTCAGCATATCGTCGCAGCATCTGCATGGGGCTGCCTGCTGCCGCGTATCATCGTCGTGCTTCGCAGCCCCGGGCACCGCCGGAATGCCGCTCACGGCTTCTTTTTCGGTTTTCATGACAGATTTATCGCTCCTTTCCGTTTTTCATACCGTGCAAAGCGGACTCGGGCGTCCGCAGACGGATTAATTAGTTTACTAATAAATTATATCATGTTTTTTCTGCCTGTCAACAGAAAAAATAAAAGTTCACATAAAATTCAGAATGAAAATCGGATAAAACACGCGCGGCGGCGGACGGAATTTTCTGCTTGCAGACTACGAAATTGCTACACATCAAACACCGCGTCGGGGGCAAATTAATATGGCGAGGGAAAAACGCGGCGGCGGTCCGCAGCGGTATTTCCCGCATCTGAAAGGAACTCATTTTATGCGGAATATAGATCAGAAAAACAAAAAATTGCGCGTGCTGACTGCCGCGCTTGCTGCGGCTGTGCTCGCGCTGCTTCTCCCGGGAGCCGTGCTCGCGCAGGACGCCGCCGCAGCTCACGGTATGCTGCCCGACTGCGCCGCGGTATCATCGGACGTCGGGGAGATATCGCTTTACCCCGGCGGAATGCCCTTCGGCGTGAAATTTTACACCGACGGCGTGCTCATCGTCGGCTTCTCCGGCGGCGCGGGCTCACCTTCCGGCCCCGCATACGCCGCGGGACTGCGCGTAAACGACACGATAATGAAGATAGACGGCAAGCCGCTATCGGACGCCTCGGATCTGACCGACGCGATAAAGCAGTCGGGCGGGCGGACGCTCAAGCTCGACTGTCGGCGCGGCGGCAGCGATTTTACCGTTGAGCTGACGCCGAAGCGCGGGCGCGACGGTCAGTTTCAGACCGGAATGTGGGTGCGCGACAGCGGCGCGGGCATCGGCACCGTGACATTTATAGTCCCCTCGACGGGCGGCTTCGGCGGCCTCGGTCACGGCATATGCGATGCCGACACCGGCAAGCCGGTACCGCTCGGCAGAGGCAGCGTCGTCGGCGTGACGATAAGCGGTCTCACGAAAGGGTTGCCGGGCACGCCCGGTGAGATAAAAGGGTACTTCACCCCCGGCAAAGAGGGAACGGTAATACAGAACAGCGACCTCGGCGTTTTCGGGCTCTACCGCGACACACCGACGGGGAATTATTCGAACCCCATACCCGCAGCGGGCAAAAACGAGCTGAAGGAAGGCGCTGCTACGATGCTGTGCACGCTTGATTCAGGCGAGATAGGCGAATATGCGATTGAGATACACTCCATAGACCGCAGCGCCGTCGGCGGCAGGTGCTTTTCGATACGCGTGACCGACCCCGCGCTGCTCGAACGGACCGGCGGGATAATTCAGGGAATGTCGGGCAGCCCTATAATCCAGAACGGCAAGCTCGTCGGTGCCGTAACGCACGTTCTGATAAACGATCCGTCGGCGGGCTACGGTGTGTTTATTGAAAATATGTACAATGCCATGCCCGAGATACTTCGATAAAAAACCAGGCTGCCGTGAATAGCACGGCAGCCCGACGACCGATATAACGTTCGTTTATTGTAGCTTATTTTCAGTTGTTCTCTTTTCCGCGGCGAACGACGACAGCGCAGAGAGCGCCGGATATCGAAAGCACTGCGGCAAGGGCGATTATCACGAGGCTGTGATCGCCGGTGGAGGGGTTGGGATCGGGCTTGGGATCGGGAGTGATCTCGCTGCCGCCGATCTCAGAGGATGTCTTGTTGCCGGACTGTTCAACAGTCACGCCGGATTCTGCGGTAAACGCAACGATCTCGCCGTTGTAGGCAGCGCCGGTCTTGATCTCAACTGCATTTATGCAGTTCTTGACGGTGATAGCGCCTCTCTGTGCAAAACCGATGATACCGCCCGCGATGGTACCGGTCTTGGCATCTTCGGCGTTTTTGCAGTTGTAAACGATCTTGCCGTTGTTGCGGCAGCCGTCTATCACAGCATCCTTACCGGGCTTGGCGCAGGCAAAAATACCGGCAATGTGTCCCGTACCGGCAGATGTCTCGAGCGTTATCGTACCGTTGTTGATGCAGTTCTTTATATTGTTGGTTTCCTTATCGGAGTAAGCAACAAATCCGGCAACTCTGCCTTCCTTGGCGCAGCCAATCAAGCTAACGTTCGCATTATTTACACAGTCCTCGATGGTACCGACAAACTTCAGGGTCTTATCGTACTTATCGCTGCCGATAAAGCCGCCGGCGTTTCTCCACTTTGTGCAGTCGGCGCCGTTGTTTTTGATAGCAATCTTACCGTTCATTGAGGACTTCACGATCGTGTAATTTCTCGCATATGCGATGAAACCGCCACAACTGAGTCTTGCGTCGAGATTGGCAGTATAATTGATCTCCATATCGGCAAAGATGTGAACGTTTTCAATGCGCGGGGTCTCTTCGCCCTTGGTGCTGGCAACGAGGAACGCGTAGCTTTTGTTATCATTGGGATCGTTCAGCACGTAGCTGATGTGAGCATCCTTGGAACCGAAATTGATATTCTTGATGGTCCCGCTTGCGAACTGCTGGAATACAGCAAGATCGCCGGAGGCATTGTCGGATTTAAAGCTGAAGTTTTTGAGGGTGTGACCCTTACCGTCAAGGTCGACAACATAATTTTCGCCCTTTACCAAATAGGTATCGAACACCTTGCCGCCGAAATCTATATCGTTGGCAAGATAGTAGGACTTACCGCTCTCCATAGCGAGAAATTCATCAGCGGTCGTAACAGCGATGGCGTCGTCGGCAAATACGGGAACAGCCGCAATTGCAGCGAGCATCAGAACAGCCAGAACAACAGACAATACTTTTTTCATTGTGCAGTCTCCTCCGAAATTGTTTACATTTTTTTGATGGGAAATTTGAACAAATTTCCGCTCGTAAACATTTTACCACAGCACGTCATTATTGTCAAGAGTTTTTTATACAAAACCGCGAAAATGTTTTAACAAATAGGTAAAAAACTACTCCGACAGGGGCAGCGCACAACGAAAAAAGGCTGCCGCGCGTTTGCGCGGCAGCCCCCCGTGTTTCAGTCGTCGTTCCTGCACGCGGCGATGATAAGTCTCACCACTGCCGCAAGCCCCGCGGCGATGCTCGCCGCGATAGCCGTCACCTTTACGATATCGAGCACCGAAACGGTGAACTCGGCGTCGAGCTTTGCCTCGCGCTCGGGGTCCGTCTCGGGATCGCGGCAAAAGCCGACGGTATAGACTGCGTGGTTTCTGATGCAGGGCTTGGAAACGTCCCTGCGGAAACGCTTTGCCTTAAGAATGTACGGTACGGTCGCATATTTTTTCATTATGTGCCTTGTCTCCCTTCAACTTTTTATATATTCACGAACTCGGATGTTATGTTTGCGTTTTATACGCCCTTCGCGCTTCGTCACCCGAACAGCCGCGCAAGCTCGCGGTTTGCGGCGACCCGCGCGCGGCTCACCGACTCGGAAAGCGACGCACCTCCGGTAAGCTGCCCGCGTGCGGCATTGTATGTCGTCCCCGCTAGCCTTGACGCAACGCCCGAATAAAGGTAAGAGAAGTCAAACTTCACGCTGCCGTCGAGTATCGCGTGCAGAGTCAGGTATGAATTGTTGTCGCGCAGATAATTTTCAAATGCGGCTGCGGCATAAGCGTCGCCGAGCCACGCGCCGGAGGCTGCGTCAAGCGCCGTGATGGCAGCGCCGCAAAGCTCCGGTCTGCCGTTGCCGGAGAAAAACATCACCGGGCGACTCTCAGATCCGAGCGTCACGTTTTCGCTCACGCTGCCCGTGTGCGGCAGCGGCAGAAGCCCCCATTCGGTCTTTTTATCGTAAAATGTACGCATATCGGAGAGCGGGCCGAGCCGCATGAGCGCCCCGCCGTCGGCAAAGACCGCCACCGGGTCGGCTGCCTCCTCGCCCGCCGGGAGATAGAGCAGCGCCGCGAGCCGGGATATCACATCTCCCGCCTCGGCGAGCTTCTGCTCGTCAAAGTTCACCGTCGGGACCGTCCCGGCGCCGTTTGACACAAATTCCACGTCCGCGCCGGCACAAACGGCATCGGCGGCAAAGGTCGCCGAGCTGCGCGTGCCGCTGACGGCGGCATATGCCCCCTCGGGCAGTGTGACCGAGGCTGCGGCGGTGAGGACATCCTCCCACGCGAGCCCCGCCTCCGAAAGCGCGGCGCGATAAAGGCTTTCGCTTATCTCCGCACCCGCAAGCGTGCGGTTGAAATACAGCGCCCAGAGCGAATCGGGATCGTATACGGCGCTGCCGCAATAAAAATAGCAGGACATACCGACGGTCCCAGCGCCCTCGGGCGCCTCGAACACCGGCAGCTGCCCGAGATTGAGAACGATGCCGGAATTATAGAAAAGCGCCGCCGCATATGCGGGGATCACGGCGAAATCGGCATAATATGTGCCCGACTTTTCGGCAGCCGTGAATTCGCCGAGCATGGCGCTCTCCTCAACGCTCAGCACCGTCATGCTTATACCGTATCTCTCGCACGCCGCCTCTGTCCTCAAAGAGCGCGCGGCGTTGAGTAGGTCGCCCTCCTCGGGCTCTATGAGCGCCGCCGTTGAGGTGGCGTTTGCGATTATAAGATCGCTCACCGAAAGCTCTACGTCCGGCAGCGCCTCAAGCTTCGCCTCCGCCTCGGCGCGCCTGTCGGGATAGTTCACCTTATCGGGCGGGATCGCGGTGGTCGTCGGAGCCGGCACAGTCCACGGCGCATCCGTCGCCGCCGTGCCGCTGTCCTCTCCCGTGCCGGTATCGCTGCCGTGGTCGTATGTGATCTCGATGAATCCGCAGCCGCCGAGCGCGAGCGTTACGGTCAGCAGCGCCGCAAGCAGCGCCGCCGCGCTCCGCAGCGGAAATTTTCCTTTTTTATTCATATCCGCTCGCAGCCGCCTTTACCGTTTCTGACAGAGCGCCTCATTTTCTCGTTATCGTAACGATGAACCCGTCGTAGTTGTTCCCCGATATAGTATACGGCATATCGGTCGGAACGGGAACCGAAGTTGTGGCGCCCTCTCCCGTTGCGGCGGGAACATAATATATCTCATATGTCACGCCGTCGTCGCCGTTCATTATATAGTGCGTTCCGGTGTAGGGATGGCGCGTTGCGAGCACCGTGAGATACTCCTCAAGGCAAAGGTCGTTGCGCATCATCGCCAGCGCGTGCGGGTAGCCGACGTATCTGTAATGGTCTGCATAATGCGACGATTTTGTAACGCTTGATTTGCTTTGCGGATAGCGCTGGATAAAGCCGTATTTATAACAGTTTGTGTTCAGCCATGTATATATCTGAACGCACGATGCGTCCTCGGACGCCGAAATATAGGGATATGAGTTGTTATCGAGCCACGCACGGAAGTCAACTGTCAGCCCCGTATGGTGCTCACTGTATCCGCCGGGCGCTTCGGCTCCCGGTTTGCTTGCGTGCAGCGTATCCTGTGCCGCGGCATCGCGATATCCGCTGCCCTGCGGGAAGTAAACGTCCTGATTTTTTGTTGCGTCGTAAAAATCGTCGATCATATTATTGAGATTTTTTGCGGCGACGGCATTCAGCTTTACGTCAAAGGAGCAGGAATAGGAATGTATCATGTTTCCCGATGCCGATGTGCCCCACTTTTCGCTGCGGCTGCTGCGCAGATCGATGAGCGTCGCGTCGCTCGCGGGGAATACATATGCGTGCGACGTGTCCACGAGTATAAGCTCGCCGCGGTGAACATCGTCAGCGGTCATGAGCTTTACCGTATATCCCTCGGTGCCGCCGGTGGTCTCGTCGGCTGCCGGCGTAGTCTCGCCGCCTGCGGTCGTATCGCCCATGGTGGTGACCGAAGCCGGGACGTTCGGCGATGTATCCTCGCCTCCGCCGCCCGAGGCAAGCTCGCCGCATATAACGATGACCGAAACAATAAGCGACAAGGCGAGCAGCGACATGAGTGTAATGAGCACTATCTGACGTCTTTTGCGTTTTCTCTCGCGCAGTGCGCGGTTGCTCAGATGTGAATTCATCTTAAAAGCCCGTGTATTCGAATCACGGTCGTTCATACGGCATCCTCCTCAATTTGGCGGTTTTCCCCCGTCTCGGGTGGTTGTTTTCAGCCCGCCGCGCATATAGTTTTAGCTTGTTACCTCAGAATATGCGCGGCGGGCTGTTATTTTATTGAAATGTCGGAAAGATCAGCCCTGGGCGTCTCTGATAGAGAAGTCCATTCTGCCCTTCTTGTCAAGTCCGATATACTTGACCTTTACGATATCGCCGAGCTTGAGGACATCCTCAACCTTGTCGATGCGGTGGTCGGTGATGCGGGAGATGTGAACCATGCCCTCCTTGCCGGGAGCATATTCAACGAAGCAGCCGAACTCCTTGATGCCGGTGACCTTGCCGGTGTAGACGGTGCCGACAACGGGCTCGAAGCAGATAGCGTCGATCGTCGCCTTGGCGGCGTCTGCGGCGGCGCGGTTGACCGCGGCGATATATACCGTTCCGTCGTCCTCGATATCGATCTTGGCGCCGGTGTCGGCGGTGATCTTCTGAATGACGCAGCCGCCCTTGCCTATGACCTCGCGGATCTTATCGGGGTCGATCTTTATCGTCATCATCTTGGGAGCATACTCGGAGACATCGGCGCGCGGGGCGGGGATAGCCTTGAGAATGACCTCGTCGATGATATAATCGCGTCCGGCGTGGGTCATTTCGAGCGCCGACTTGATGATCTCGGGCGTCAGACCGTCGATCTTGAGGTCCATCTGGATGGACGTGATGCCATTATGAGTACCGGCGACCTTGAAGTCCATATCGCCGTAGAAGTCCTCGACGCCCTGGATATCAATCATGGTCATCCACTTTTCGCCCTCGGTGATAAGACCGCAGGAGATACCCGCAACGGGAGCCTTGATCGGCACGCCCGCGTCCATAAGCGCGAGTGTGGAGCCGCAGACCGACGCCTGCGAGGTGGAACCGTTGGAGGAAACGACCTCGGAAACGAGGCGGATGGCGTAGGGGAACTCCTCGGTGGAGGGAAGCACGGGAACGAGAGAGCGCTCGGCAAGTGCTCCGTGACCTATCTCACGTCTGCCGGGGCTGCGGGTAGCCTTTGCCTCGCCGGTGGAGTAGCCGGGCATATTGTAGTGGTGCATATATCTCTTGGAATCCTCGTTGTCGATGCCGTCGAGCATCTGAGCCTCGGCGAGGGTCCCGAGCGTTGCCATTGTAACGACCTGTGTCTGACCTCTCGTGAACATACCCGAGCCGTGCACTCTCTTGAAGAGTCCCACCTCGGCGGCAAGGGGTCTTATCTGGTTGAGGGCACGACCGTCAACGCGCTTGCCCTCAAGCAGCCAGCGACGGACGACCTTCTTCTGCATCTTATAGACCAGTTCGGGCATCTGGGTGGCGAGATCGGGATATTCCTCGCCAAATTTTTCGATGATCGCGTCCTCGATCGGGAGCATTCTCTCGTCACGGACATTCTTGTCGTCGGTATCGAGAGCGTTCATGAGATCCGCCTCGCAGAAGGCAAAGATCTTATCGAACATATCGTGATCAAGCTCGCAGGAAGGATATTCGAATTTGGGCTTGCCTACCTCATCGATAATGCCGTTGACGAACACGAGCAGATCCTTGATCTCGGCATGAGCCTTCATGATAGCGTCGTACATAACATCGTCGGCAACTTCGTTGGCGCCCGCCTCGATCATGACCACCTTGTTCATCGACGCGGCAACGGTCAGCTCAAGGTCGCTCTTTTCTCTCTCTGCCTCTGTGGGATTGACGACGAGCTTGCCGTCAACAAGACCCATGAAAACGCCCGCGATCGGTCCGTTCCACGGAATATCCGATATCGACAGTGCGATGGAGGCGCCGAGCATAGCGGTGATCTCTGGAGAGCAGTCCTGATCGACCGACATAACGGTGAGTGTGAGTGCTACGTCGTTGCGCAGATCCTTGGGGAAGAGGGGACGGATCGGGCGGTCGATGACGCGCGCGGTCAGTATTGCCTTTTCGCTGGGTTTGCCCTCGCGCTTGAGATAACCGCCGGGGATCTTTCCCGCTGCGTACATTCTCTCCTCATAGTCAACAGACAGGGGGAGGAAGTCTATGCCGTCGCGGGGCTTTGCGGACGCGGTGGCGCAGCAAAGCACGGCGGTATCGCCGTAGCGGACGAGGCATGAGCCGTTTGCAAGGCCTGCCATTTTGCCGACCTCAACAGAAAGGGGTCTGCCCGCAAGAGTATAGCGGAAGATCTTCTGGTTCGGGAACTGCATGGGTGTGCTTTTGATTTCGTACATTTTGTACCTCCGTATATTTTGCTCCCGACATGGTTAGCACTTAACCGCGCGTCTCCCGGTCGTGATGAACGCAAGGCGCACGGTTAAATGCTGCCCACATGCGGGATTTTTTTAATTCTCGGGTGGCGTTTATGCAGAGCTGCAGCTGCATACCCCGACGGTGAAACAAGTGCGAACTCGTATCGACCGCACGGGTACAGTCACATCAGAACATAACCGACTTTTTAAGTCTCGGGTGGCGTTTATGCAGAGTTGCAGCCGCGTACCCCGACGGTGAAGCAAGTACAGACTCGTATCTGCCGCATCCCGTAGGGGAGGGGCTCTGCTCCTCCCGCAAAGCTTGCGCAGATCTCAACCTCGCTCAGAGTATAAAGCTCAAAGTCCGATCTGACTTCACCCGAGTCCGAAAGCCCGATATAAATCAGCGCTCCCTTCATCATCGGGGTATGAAGTTCAAGATCCGATCTGACTTCACCCGAGTCCGAAAAAAGGGATGCCGTGCAAAAACGCGGCATCCCAGTCTCCATCGCCCTTGCTTTTTACTTTCTGATGTTCAGCTTGGCTATGATAGCGCGGTATCTTTCGATATCGACCTTCATCAGATAGTTGAGCAGATTTCTTCTGTGACCGACCATTTTAAGAAGACCGCGGCGGCTGTGATGGTCGTTGTTGTTCTTCTTAAGATGCTCGGTAAGGGAGTTGATCCTGCTGGTAAGGAGAGCGATCTGAACCTCGGGCGAACCTGTGTCGCCTTCGTGTACAGCGTACTCTTCGATGATCGCGAGTTTTTCTTCTTTGGTCATTTCATTCACCTCATGTTTTTTTGCGCGGACTCAGCGACCGGCGGGTGAATAACCTTGCGGTCTTTTATCCGGAGACCGGGTCTGCGTCATTTTTTACGGCATGAAACATCACACCGATACAGTGTTATTATACCACACTTCCGCGCGTTTGTAAATAGCCGTGAATGGGATTATTTTTGAATATTTATTGAAATGATCTTCTCAGACACCGGCGGCACGTGCGGCGGCGCGCTGCAAAAGCTCCGCATCGTCAGCGGGAAGCCCCGCGGTGTATTCGTTGCCGACAGGCGACGCGCCGAAGAGCGTTGCAAAATGCACGCACGCGGCAAGATACGAGCCGGCGGGAGACGGGTGCGTCATGTCGGCGTTATAGAGCTCGATCCCCGCGGCATTTTCGTATACATCGAGAAACGCACATCCGACGTGCGACACCGCACAGCCGAGCGCCGCTCCCGCCGCATCATATGCGGAATGAAGGAGCGCGTGCATCGCCGCAGTCGTCCACCCGTGTTCGGCGAGCGTGTCGTTTCCCGCTTTGCGCCCCCACGTCTCGTAAAGCACCGGCACCGCCTGCGGCTGATATTCCTTCAGCTTTTCGGTGATTGCACGCAGTCCCTCCGCAAAGCGTTCGGGCTCCGCCGCGGAAAGGACCGACTGCTCCTGAAGTATCACACGGTCGTATTTCATGTCTCCCGAAAGCGCCGCCGTCACCCGCCTGCCGTTTTCGTTATCATCCGATGCGAGCCTTGCGAGCGTGTAACCGCCCTTTGTGACCGACGCGACCTCCGCATAAAAGCCTGCGGCGCGCGCAAGGCTTTCAAGCATTTTCGGCATGTCGTTGTAATATGTGTAGCTGTTTCCGATAAAAAGAATGTTCATAAGCCCTGTTCTCCTTTTTTCCAAACCGTTTTGCCGCCAATAAAATCAAAAACATAACGTCCGGGAGCAAGACCGGCCGGGACGGCATCAAAAACGCCGGGATCCGTGCCGGTATTTTTAAGGGGCTGTTAAAAACGCAAGGTTTTTAACAGCCCCGGTAGGTCATATGAGTCCGGCGACCGCGCACCAGATATCGTCGGCAACCTCATCCTCGGAAACCGAGGCGTCGATAACGGCGATCCTCCTGCCGCGCTCGGCAAGATAATCAAGCGTTTCGCGATAGTTGCGCAGCACGGCGCGCTGTGTTTCGTCGGCGTCGAATATCTCCTCTGCCGTCCTGCCGGCTGCACGCCGACGGGCGGTCTCCTCGGGAGAAACGTCAAGATAAATTATCAGATCGGCGTCAAGCTGTTCGAAGCACGGGCGGTTGAGCTCGTATATCTGCTCCATAGACAGCCGTGGAGTGCGGTTATACGCCATATTTGAGGGGTAATACCTGTCGCACACGATATCGGCGCCGCCCTCAAGCAGCGGCAGCATGAATTTAATGTGCTCCAGCCTGTCGGCTACGTGCAGATATGCGAGAGTTTCCGGCAATATCTTAACACTGCCGTAGTACGCCGAGCGCACGACAGCACCGACGATATCGCGCGAGTCGGGCTCTCTTTCGGACAGACACCGGCGTGCGCGCGCCGTCTCAAGCCTGCGGCAAAGACGCGCCGCCTGAGTGGTCTTTCCGCAGCCGTCGCCGCCCTCAAGCACAATAAACAGTCCGCGCCCCTTGGCGCCGGGATTCCGATCGTTCATAGCTTCTCCGTAATGTCAGACCTTAAGGTCAGATATCCGTCTCAGTCTTTCTTTCTTCTGCAAACGCAGACAGCGGCGGGAATGACAGCCGCGATAACGGCAAACGCCGCAGCGGACGAACCGCAGCCCTTCTTTTCGGGTGCAGCAGCGCTCGTCTCGGGAGCCTTGGTCTCGGGTGCTTTAGTCTCGGGAGCCTTGGTCTCGGGGGCTTTGGTCTCGGGAGCCTTGGTCTCGGGAGCCTTGGTCTCGGGAGCCTTGGTCTCGGGAGCCGCCGTGGTGACGTCGGCTATCGACTCGGCATTGGGAGTAACGGTGTCATTGCCCATCTTTGCGAGAGCAAGTATCTCGGTCTCGCTCAGAACTCTGTTGTAGATGCGCATATCGTCAAGGTAGCCCTCAAAGCCCGGGTACTTGCCGATCTCGTAGTGGTTGCCCACGGAAATGCCCTTGATCTGGATCGGCAGCGACTCGGAGTAGACCGCGCTGTCGGCAAGAGCGCCGTTGGCATAATATTTGATGGTGTTGGTGTTGTTGTCGTAGGTGATGGTGAAGAGGTTCCACTTGCCCGCCTCAAGCTGAGGAGTGCGATAGTGAGAGAACGCCTTCTCTTCGAACATACCGCCGGTCGGCGCCTTTGCGTTGCCGCTTATGCAGACCTGGCAGGAGCCGGGGAACTCGCCCCATACAAACTGAAGGTGCATATCGCCGGGAGTCCACGACTGAGTGGTGAAGAAGTAACGGTTCTTGTCAGCAGATTCTGCGGGGAACTTGTCGGCATAGATCCACACGGAGTAGGTCATGGTAGTGAGATCTGCCAGCTTGCCGTTGAGAGCCTCCTCATAAGCCATAAGTGTGGTGTTGCCGTCAAAGTAAACGGCTTTGCCTACGGGTCCGTCGCTCTGATAAGCAACGCCGACCATCTTTTCGAGGGGCACGGGGTTATCCTTTGCGGAGTCGGCAAAGGTCTGCGTTACGGGGTCGTAAACATCAAAGGTGTAGTAGGAGAGCAGGCCCTTTTCGAGATCGACCGCCGTATCGGTCGCAAATGTGGGAAGCGCAAATGCCGCGACCATGAGGACGGCAAGCGCGATAGCAAGTGTTTTTTTCATTTTGTTGTTCTGCCTTTCGCCTTATTTATGATTTGGCTGATGCGGACGGTCATTCGAGATTAAGCGCCTTGAGCGTATCGCTTATGCTCTTGCGCACGACCTTGTTTATTCTCGTGATCTGTCCGGATATATCGGAAACATTGTTTTTGAAGGAGTTTTCGACCGTCGTGCGGATGCTGCCGAAGTTATAGACATACGCAAGCTCGAATCTGCCGTTCTTGTAGATGGTGTCGAGCATTTCGATAGCGGCGGGATCCTTGTTGTACTTGTAGCAGAGGGTGATGTCGTAGTAGGCGGGTTTGACCTTCTTGTGCGACACGGCAGCCATGTTTTCAAGCACTATGCCCACGCGCTCGGGATTTGCGCAGTTGGCGGGAACGCAGAGAGCGGACGCGCCGCAGGTTATCGGGGATATGTAGTTTGCCTGATCCTCGCTGTATTTGGGCGAGGTGATGATACCGTAGGAAAAGCTGTCGTCACGATGCTCCTTCAGCGTACCGGTGACCTCATACATGAAGAGCGAGCGGCCCTCGGAGAAGGGGGTGTGCTGACGGTTGGAAAGCTTGGAGTAGCCGTCGCTTATCGGGCTGCCGCAAAGAACGGTGTTGTAGATGGTGTCCTTGACCTTGGTATAAGCGTTGATATAGCGCTCGTTGACGCCGTTGAAGTTGGCGCTCGGGATGTGCTGCGAATCGTATTCGAGCAGAGAGGTGTCAAAGCCTATCATCATCGAATATCCGCTGTTGGTGTGCGCAACGAGGCCGTAAATGCTGTTGGAATCGGAGATGTCCTTGTTTCCGTTGGCATCGACGTCGCTGGCAACGACCTTCATCATCTCGTTGAGCTTGTCGATGGTCCACTTGCCGGACTTTACCAGCTCGTAAGGATCTTCAAGCCCCTGATAGGTGGAGAGCATATCCTTGTTGAAGATGGACGCATAGAAGGACTCGTGGAAGTGAAGGTGTATATCCGAGAAGAGCATATACACGGCGGGACCGATGGCTATGCTGCGGCTGGTATCGGGATACCACCATGCCTTTTCAAGGTTGATACCGTCAATGGTGTTGAAGTCGGTAAGTCTGTTTTCGGTAGCGAGCTTCACGTTGCTGCCGATAACGTCCCAGAAGCAGTCGTAAGCGCGCTCCTGCGTTTCGAAGTCCTTGCGGATGGCAGAAAGAACGTTGGTGTTCGACTCGATAACGAGCTTGACGCCGACGGCGTTCTCAAGCATGGCATTGCGCTCGGTCACGGCATCGCTGATGGTGTCGCCGAGCTGTTCGGAAGATTCCATAGTCGTAAGCGCCCATGTGCAGACGTTGTTGAGGATATGGAACTCCTGTCCCGAAAAATCGCCGGCGGGAAGATCCTTATAAATGTCGTTCGCGGTGTCTTCCGTTACAGCGACATTTGACGACGTGCTGTCACCTGTATCCTCGCCGCCTGTTGGCTGGGTGCAGGCACAAAAAACGCCGCAAAGGACGAGCAGTGCCATGAGCGCGGCGCAGAGTCTCAGAACAAAGCAGCGGCTCATCTGGCTGGGGGTCTTTTGAATCATAACAATTCCTCCATATAAAAATATATATAACTGATCCCGACGATTCTCCGCCGTGTTCAATCCAAAAATAACTCAGTGTCATTATAGCACAAAAGTTATTTAAAATCAAGCCGTCTTTTGATATTTTTATGACAAAAAATCACAGCGTCGCGGAGACACGCGGGCTGCGCCACTTGACACGGAAGGTGCTTCTGCATTATAATTAATATGATCCTCCGGCGGCGGGTGCCCGCAGCGTGCGTCCGACCGGAGAGAAAAGCCGAAAAACGCAGCCAAACGGCTCCGGCTGCGCGGGAAGGGACGGTCGTGCATGACGGAAAAACGCACAAGGACGAGAAAATACGCCGCGATACTCATTGCCGCGACACTGGCGGCAATGCTTTCCGGCTGCGCGTCAGAAAACGATATACCCGTAAGCTCGATCTCCTACAAGCTGCCCGAAAAGCTTGCCGCGGGTAAATTCGACGGCGACTATGCCGAAAAAATGGATAAGACGACGTATTCGTACTCCGACAGAAATATATATATATCGGTAAGAAACGACGCGCTGTTCGTGTCGGGCACCGACTCGTCCGGCGACGGCGTAAAGAGCCTCACCGTCCCCGGCGGCTGTTTTACCGGCACCACCGGCAGCGGCAGCACGGCGGGCTCGCTCATCTTCCGCACGGACGGCGGTACAACGATACCGATCGTCAATGAGAGCTGCCGCGGGATATTCCCGTTCGGCACGGGCTGCATCGCCGTTACATTCATGCCCGGCAACAGCGAGGGCGCGGGCGCGTCGGGCAGCGTATATATGCTCACCCCGGCAGCCGACCTGACGTGGTCACGGCAGCTCGTCGCATCGCTCGACGGCGTGCCCGACGCCGCATGCCTTGCCGCCGACGGCAGCGCCGTGCTCGTGGCGGTGAGCGGCGAAAAAAAGTCGCTCGTGAAGATAAGCGCCGACGGGAAAATTTCAACTCTCACGGGATCGGAGCTTTTTCAGAAATTCACCGTCTCGTCGCTCGTCGAATGGCGAGGCAGCATTTACTGCGCGTCAAAGACCGGCATTCTCGCCTTTGACCCGACAAACGAAAAGGAAACATGGTACCCCATCGACTGGCGTAAGCTCAACAACTGAAACGCGGCAGGTGCCGATGCACCGCCCGAAAATATGATTCGTAAAGCAGGGTAAGCTCCGCTCCTCCCCTACGGCTGCGGTCGTGCGGCAAGCTGCCCCTTGCCATGGCTCACCCGGGAGAAAGTCGGGGCTGCCCCGTCATCACGGCGTTTCCGGCGCATTATTTTGTCGCATATGCATATATCCGCCCTTTGCGGCGGATATTTTTGCGTCAAATCAATAAATATTCATTTTACCCCTTGACAAACGCCGAATATGGTGTATAATTATGCGCAGAAAGAGAACACGTCCGGAAGTCACGCGGCTTTCGCCGCCGTGCGGCAGCGCTCGCGCTTCGCAAAATGCTCCGGATCCGCAAAGAAAGGCTATGGTCATAAAAATGAAAAAAGAAGACATAAAGAAGGTCGTGCTTGCATACTCGGGAGGGCTTGACACCTCAATAATCATCCCGTGGCTCAAGGAAAACTACAACAACTGCGAGGTCATCGCGGTCTCCGCCAATGTAGGTCAGGCGGATGAGCTCGAAGGACTCGAGGAAAAAGCGCTCGCAACCGGCGCCTCGAAGCTTTACGTGCTCGACCTCACCGACGAATATGTTGACGACTACATCATCCCCACCATGAAAGCCGGCGCGATGTATGAGGAATATCTGCTCGGCACCAGCCATGCCCGCCCCTGCATCGCAAAGCATCTTGTCGATATCGCCCTCAAGGAAGGTGCCGACGCGATAGCTCACGGCTGCACCGGCAAGGGTAACGACCAGGTGCGTTTTGAGCTCACCATCAAGCACTTTGCGCCCGAAATGCCCATTATCGCTCCGTGGCGCGAATGGAGCATAAAGTCGCGCGAAGAAGAAATAGATTACGCCGAGGCGCATAACGTGCCGCTGAAGATAAACCGCGAGACGAACTATTCGAAGGACAAAAACCTCTGGCACCTCTCGCATGAAGGACTTGACCTTGAGGATCCCGCCAACGAGCCGCAGTACGAGAAGAAGGGCTTTCTTGAAATGGGCGTCTCTCCGATAGACGCGCCCGACAAGCCGACATACGTTACGCTCGATTTCGAAGCGGGCGTTCCGGTAGCGCTTGACGGCGAAAAGATGAGCGCCAAGGATATCATACTGAAGCTCAATAAGCTCGGCGGCGAAAACGGGATCGGCATTCTCGACATCGTCGAAAACAGGCTCGTCGGCATGAAGTGCCGCGGCGTGTACGAAACCCCCGGCGGAACGATACTCTACAAGGCGCATTCGGTGCTCGAAACACTATGCCTTGACAAAATGACCATGCACGAAAAGCAGAAGCTGGCGGTGACATACGCCGAGCTGGTGTATAACGGTCAGTGGTTCACGCCGCTGAGAGAAGCGCTCGCCGCATTTGTCGACAAAACGCAGGAACGCGTGACCGGCAAGGTCAAGCTCAAGCTCTATAAGGGCAATATCATAAATGCCGGCGTAGAGAGCCCGTATTCGCTTTACAGCGAACAGATAGCCACATTCGGCGAAAGCGATTATGACCAGACCGACGCGAACGGGTTCATAAACCTCTTCGGACTGCCCATCAAGGTGCAGGCGCTCGCCGACGCCGGAAAGCTCTCGTAAAACCCGCCGGGCGATCCGAACGGAAGGAAGGTCAATAATGTGCGGGCGGTCTTCGCCGGGCAAAGCCCGGGTGAAGACCGGGACCGCCATTCCCGAAAGTATAATTCGGTAAAGCAGGGGAGGGGTCAAGCCCCTCCCCTGCGGCAACAATCATAAAAAAGCAAAATGCCGCACCGTTTAAAACGACGCAGATTTTGCGGAAGGAAAAACGCGGAAGTACATGAAACAGAACAGCAGCAGCGGAGCGGGATCTCCGCTTTCTCCGTCATCGGAATATAACGCCAAAACACCGTTGGGGTATGAAGCCCCCAACCCGTCCAAGCTCTCCGGCAGCAGTAGTTCAGACTCTGATCTCACTCCGCCGTCGGGGTATGACGCTCAAAACCCGCTCAAACATTCCGGCATCGGCAGTTCAGGTTCTCCACTCGCTCCACCGTCGGGGTATGAAGCTCAAGCTCCGCAAAAACTCCACCCGAGTTTTAAAAAGATGTGGGAGGGGAGAACGGCGGGAAAAACCGACCCCGCGGCGGACGATTTCAATTCGTCGATAAGGTTTGACAGCAAAATGTACCGCCAGGACATCCTCGGCAGCATGGCGCATGCCGCAATGCTCGGCGCACAGGGGATAATCCCGACGGCGGACGCCGAAAAGCTCGCGGAAGGGCTCGAGGGGATACTCAACGACCTCGACGCGGGAAAGCTTGAATTCGATCCCGCGGCTGAGGATATACATATGTTCGTCGAAACGGTGCTCACGGAGCGCATCGGCGACGTGGGTAAAAAGCTGCATACCGCACGGAGCCGAAACGACCAGGTCGCACTTGACACGCGGATGTACCTGCGCGACGAGAGCGCGGATATCACAGCGCTTGTGCGCAGCCTTGTCGAAACGCTCTGCACCCGCGCAGCCGAAAACCGCGCAACGATAATGCCCGGATATACGCATATGCAGCGCGCACAGCCGGTGACGTTCGGACATCACCTGATGGCATACGCAATGATGCTTTTGCGCGACCTCGGCAGACTCGACGATTGCCGGAAGAGAATGAACGTGTCGCCGATAGGCTGCTGCGCGCTTGCGGGGACGACATACCCCGTTGACCGCCGCGCGGAGGCTGCATCTCTCGGCTTTGACGGTATCGCCATGAACAGTCTCGACGGCGTATCCGACCGCGACTATTGCGTTGAGCTCGCGTCGGCGATCTCGCTTATAATGATGCACCTCTCAAGGCTCTCGGAGGAGCTGGTACTGTGGTCAAGCTGGGAGTTCGGCTTTGTCGAGCTGTCCGACGCGTACACGACAGGCTCGTCGATAATGCCGCAGAAGAAGAATCCCGACATGGCGGAGCTTATACGCGGCAAGACCGGACGCGTTTTCGGCGACCTTATGGCGCTGCTGACCGTCCTCAAGGGGCTCCCTCTCGCATATAACAAGGATATGCAGGAGGATAAGGAAAATATCTTTGACGCGACCGAAACGGTGAAGGCGTGCCTGCCCGTCATGGATTCCATGATCGCCACAATGACGGTGAAACCCGACGCGATGAAGCGCGCCGCGCAAAAGGGATTTATCAACGCGACGGACCTTGCCGACTACCTCACAAAGAAAGGCCTGCCCTTCCGTGCGGCATATAAGCTGTCGGGCGAGCTTGTGGCATGCTGCCTGAAGGAGGGAAAGGTGCTCGAGGAGCTGCCGCTTGAGGTCTACCGCGAGTACAGCGAGCTGTTTGACGGCGACCTTTATGCCGCCATCGACCTCGACGCCTGCGTCGCAAAGCGCGCGTCCGAGGGGGGAACGTCGCCCGAATCGGTGGACGCACAGATAAAATACGTAAAGGAAACGCTCGCGGCGCTGAAATGATGACGGCGACGTGCCGATATTGCGGGACCGACGCATTATGCGCCGGTCCCGTTCTTTTTTTACGGTTGAAATCCGGATGAAAATGTGATATACTATTCGAAGCAGAGTCGGAGTGCCGCGCGCACGCGCGGCATTTCAGGCTCAATAAATCCCCGAGAGGTCGCATCATGGTAAAAAAACACACGAAAATATACAATATAATAAAAAGAACCGCGGCAGCGGCGCTCGCGCTGCTGCTCACGGCGGCACTTGCCGCCTGCGGGACCGTCACGGACGACGTGACCACCCCCGGCGCGCCCGCCGGAACATCGTCACCGACGGTCAGCGGGGACAGTCATATAACTACCGCGCCGCAGGGCTCGGAAGCCGACGGCACCGCGACCGCGGAGCCGGAGGAGACGCTGAATATTCCGGAGAATACGATCGACGCGGCACAGGCGATCATTTACGACATCGCGGCAAAGCGCACACTGTTCTCGCGCAACGGCGTGATCGACGGCAAGGTCTACCCCGCAAGCACCACAAAGCTGTTCACCGCGTGGGTCGCGCTGCAGTATCTCAGCCCCGACGACGTGATAACCGCGGGGGACGAGCTGACGCTTGTTGCCTCCGACGCCTCGATAGCATATGTGCGGCGCGGTCATAAGCTGACGGCGGCAATGCTCGTTGAGGGGATGCTGCTCCCCAGCGGCGGAGACGCGGCATATGTGATAGCGGCTGCGGCGGGCAAAAAGATACGCGGCAACGATAACATCTCGGCAGAGGCGGCGATAGCCGCATTCGTCGGCGAGATGAACCGCAGACTCGAGGCGCTCGGCATGACCGGCACGCATTTCACGAACCCCGACGGATATCACGATCCCGAGCATTATACTACACTGGAGGATATCGCGCGCATAGGTGCGCTGGCGCTCGAGAACGAAACGATAATGAAATACGCCACACTTGCCTCCGACCGAGTAACATACGCCAGCGGTCAGTCGAACAAGTGGCAGAACACGAACGAGCTCATCCGCCCCGATTCGCTTTATTATTGCGCGGACGCGATAGGACTGAAAACAGGCTCGACAGACGAGGCGGGCTATTGCGTTATGACCGCCGCACGCAACGCCGAAGGGAAGTATTACATAATCGGCGTTTTCGGCGCCTCGACCGGAAGCGCACGGTTTGCGGACGCCGCAAAGCTGATAGATTATGCCCTCGGCAGACGCAGTTGAAAAGGTAAGCCGGATCCGGTAAAATACAGCAGCAAAGCCCTCGGACAACGTCCGAGGGCTTTGCTGACGCAAATAATAAGGAAGAGGATAAGAGATGTCGTGCCTCACCCGGATATCAGATAACCGGAGGAGGCGAGAGAGGCGGAGAAGCTGCGGTAAGCAGCAAGAGCCTCGTCGCGCGATATGCCGTATTCGGCAACGGCGGCAGCCACTATGCCCTCGCCGTCAAGCCCGCGCTCGAAAAGACGCCAGAAAAAAACGCCGGTGGCGTTTATTTTTTTTACATACGGCACCTTGCCGCGCGCCTCGCCTGTCGCGATCATAAGATGCTCGTCGCAAACATCAACGATCACCACACCCGGGCAAACATGATATTTCATTTCGGCTCCCACTCCTTTTCAAGCGTATCGTGACACAGGCACGCCGCAGCCGCGTCACCGCGGTTGGCAAGCTCCCATACGGAAACGCTGCGCAGCAATATGTCTTCCATTTCGGCGACGCCGCGCGCCGCCTCGACGGTCTCGGACGAAAAAATGAACTGACGGAACAGGATCCCGGCGGAAAGCTCCGCCCCCACGCGGCGGATCGTATTTTCGGCAGCCTTGCGGAGAAACACGATGCCGCCGAGCGGCCCGGAGATGGGCTGCCCCATGCCCTCCTTGCCGTGCCACGGAGAAGGGTGAACGGTAACATCGCCCTCTTGACGGGCAAAAAGCACCGGCTTGTCGCCGTTCAGGATCTGTATCTCATCACCGCAAAGCTGCTTCCAGCGCACATAATGCGTCGTTTTGCCGGTGCCGCTCGGCGCGCAGAGGAGCACGACCCGCCCGCGCCAAATAAACGCGCAGCCGTGAAAGACCGCACGGCGGAAGGGTATCAGCACGTCCGACACCCGGCGGCAAAGCTCCATGTACTCAATATAGGCATCGGTCGATCCCGCGGGATAAAATCCGGCGGCGCGGCGGCGGTCCGCTTCACCGACAATGACCGAGGCGGCGGGCGCCGCCTCGGTCTGCTGTGCTTCAAAAAATTTGCGGTAACTGTCATACGAAAGACCGACACCGACAGGCACGCCGGCAAAGTCTGCGGTGATCATCATGCCGTCATCCTCCGTCCTTTGCCGTTTGTCCTTCAGAAAACATCTCCCGAGGACGTGAGAGTGACCTTGGTGCCGTCGGGCAGGGTAAAGTCCTTCGGTATCGGATCGCCGCCCTCTCCGATGTCTCCGCTGCCGGTCGTGATGCCGCCGGCAAGCACATCATCGAGTTTGTCGTATATCTCGTCTCCGCCGCCGGAGACCGCAGGAATATCAAAAGTGTTATTCATAGATAAACTCCTTTCCATTCTTCCCGGCCGAGCCTACTCAGCCCTCAACGCGGTAAGGGTAGCAAATGAGGGTGCGCGTCGCACCGAGGACGGTCGTGCCGTCGTGCGTGACCCAATAGGGCGTCACCTCGACCGAAGTTCCGCCAGAGCTGCCGCTCACCGAGTATCTCACGCTCATCACGGCAGCCCCGCGGCTGACATCTCTGCCGAACAGCGCACGAGCACCGAAACGGGCGACGTCGGCTGCGGGAGTCTTTTTGCCGTTGATGATAAATCCGAGCTCGGCATAGTCGGTGCTGTCGGCAGCCGCCATGAGCGTCAGCCCGCGCACACGGAAGAGCCCGTTTTTGGTGTATCTGACGTCAAGATAAGAATCGCTCACGTATTTGGCGTATACGGTGATGTCGGAGGTCACATTGCGAAGATCGGCGGGGGATTTGCAGGCTTTATCGGTAAACCAACCGGCAAAGAGCTTGCCGCTCGCGCCGGCATAGCTTATCGCAGCCGAAACATCGCCCTTTGCCGCAACGACGCTACGCGTGCTGCCGCCGTCGTTGACGGTGACGGTCACATAATCGGCAGCTCCGCTGTCAAGCGTGTACGAGGCGGAATATATCAGCGACCGCGCATCCGTCGGCACGGTATATCCGGTACATTTACTGCGTGCAAACGTATCGGCACCCGCCTTGCCGAGCTTTTTGTAGGTCAGATCATTGTCGGAGCCTGCGCCATTGTACTCGCAGGTGCGCGTTCCTATGCCCGTGACCTTTACACCGTCAAGGGTGATCCAGTAGGGCGTGAACACGATCCTGTCGTCCGCTTTTGTCCAATAATTCTTCGGAACATCAAAGCAGAAAAGATATCCGCTGTCTTTGATGTCGCCGAATATGCCCTCGCCCGCCGCATATACGGACTCGGTGCCGTTGTTGTGCTTTACCGTAAGCGACTTGTAAACGCTGCCGACCGTAAGAGCGTTGGGATCCGCCTCGCCGACGTCGTGAGCATCGATCACCGTGCCGTTTTCGGTATGCGCATCAAAGCCGACGCCGTAATAATTCAGGCGATCGACCGCGCTCATCATGTAGAAGCCGATAACGTCAACATCGCTCTCGCTCACGTGCTTCCACACGCTCAGGCTGCGCGGCAGCAGATATACCGCGGGAGCCTCCCAGATATAATAGACGCCGCCCGGCGTGGGGGTAAAGTCCATTGCCGTACCGCCGTTGAAGTCGGCGACCGTCGTATAATCGCTTTTGAACGTTCCGCCGTAAACAAAGTGCCCGTCGGTGATCTTGGTTCCGTCGGCTTTTTTGTTCACCCACTGCGTCATGTCAAAGTTCGCGCCGAAGGCGTGAGTATCGCGCCCAACCTCCGTGTCCTCCCGCACATGAACGACGGTGAATTCCTGCTTGTATGCAAACCACACATGGCGGTTGGAGTTTGCGGCGGTCAGTGTGACCTCCGCGGAATCGCCCCCGGTGAGCGCGCCGTTGTCGATAATATAACTGCCATAGTAAACACAGTCGGCAACGTCCGCCTTGCCTACGGTGTAGAGCGTGTTATATTTCAGCCCCGTGGTGCCGTCCGCCGCGAAATATTCGGCATCCTTTACCTGCTTCGCAAGGGAGGGGGACTCTACCTTGACGCCGTTCTCGTTGATCGGTTCGCCGTTTCCGTTTACAAGGTAGTAGTGGACAAGTATTTTGCCGCCGCCCACGGTGACCTGAGGCTTCGGGAATTCGCCGGTCACCTCTTTGTCCTCGTAGTCAGTATATGTCAGCGTAGCGCTTTCGTTTGTGAGCAGAGTCTCGCCGGTCGCGGGGCTGTAGCCATCCCTGACCGTGACCTTATACATGAGCGTGGGATCGTCGCCCTCTCTGACGTTGCCGACCGTCCAGCTTATGCTGCGGGTGGCAGCGTCATATGTCGCCGTGCCCTGGCTGATGTAAACATCGGCATCGCCCGCATCATAGACCGCCCTGTCGGTGGTGATGACGGGAGCCTCTCCCGAAAAGCTGAGCTGAACTTTATCGCCCATGGTGTCGTTTACGACCGCGTTTTTCGCCGCGATCGCAATGCTGCCCGCGATGGAGGTGAACGCCGTCGTCAGCTTTTCTTCAATATTGTCGGCGTCGGCTATCGTAAAGTAGTCCTTTGAGGGGTTCGTGGCGCAGGAGCGGAGAATTCCGGAGCCCACGTTGCCCGCCTGAAGAGCAATTGAATAAATATTAACGCCTTCCGCTTTCGCCTGATCTGCCTCCCATACAGTCGGCTCTCCCAGGTTATTCACCGTCATTTTCGCTGTAAAGGCGGTGGAAAACTCAATACTTCCAACAGAATACCCGCTTATCTCCCCCGTGGAATTTTTGCTGCCGTTCGACCGGTTCTCATCTATGCTGTAATTCCATGTTTTTGACGAAATGACGGAATGGCTGCAACTCCACGAACCGCTTATCTTGTCATGGTTGAAATATGCCGGAGACTGTACCGTGTAATCGGTGGCATAATCCTCCTCATAACCGTCTCCTACCGTTGACGTATAATCGCATCCGGATATTGCGGCGGTATATGACGGCGAGGCGGTTATCGTCGGAACATAATGTCTGCCAAACGATTTGCAATTTGATTTGATATTCACATTCACCGACGTCACCGTTGCCGAAACCGCATTGACCTTAAACGATTTAGTGGGCAGACCGTCGCTTAGCAGAACAATGTTTTTGTTTTTTCCGGTAGAAGCCTCGGATCTCAGAATATCACGTGCGGTCTTGATACCCAGCTGGGTAAACGTGCCGCCGTTTTCCCTGTCAACGGAAATTTCGTCTAACCGCGCCTTCAGAGCTTCTTTATCTTCATAAGTATAAAACCCCGTGTGCGTTTCCTCAAGGTTAAATACAACAAGCGCGATCCGTGTCGCGCTGTCTTCGGTCAGCAGCTTATCGGCAAAAGCCTTGGCTGCGATCTTGGTCTTGTACATGCGGCTGTCCTTATCCTCGACGAATGAAGTGCTGCCGTAGGAGCCTTTTTCCGTGTACATACTGTTCGAGTTGTCTATGACCAGCACGACGTCCGAGGTGGTCTTATAGTTCTTTCCCTGTATGCCGAGGGTGACCTCCCAGAGGTTGTCATCTTCGTTGCCGACCGCTTTGGCATCCTTATCGAGCTTCACTGAACCCTCGGCAGGCCAGACCGGCTGCGTGTCGGCGTCCCCCTCCGCGAACACCGCAAGTGGCAGCGCCGGAAGCATTGACAGCACCGTCAGCGCCGCGAGCAGCACCGACAGCACACGCTTGAATTTCATCATCTTGATCTCCTCCTATATAAAATAAAAAGTAACACCTTTTGTGCGGAACGCAGACATTGATATCTTTTATATTATATACACCGCCGTAATGCAAAAATACATTATGAACACTTAATTGGTAAATGCGTCCATCTGGTTCCGTGCTGCTTATTATACTACAAACCAAACGAAATTGCAATACCTTCCCAAGGATTTTGTTGGATAATTCATAACTTAAGATTTATTTTAAAGCTGTATCACCCATTTGTTATATCAGAAACGGATTTGACTCTTGTTTTATGCTGTTTTGTATTGCACATCCATTTTTTCGACTCCCATGTGTCTTATTAATGAACACATATATAATATATGACACCGGATATTATTTTGCGTATACACATACGGACTTTTTTGACCGACATAGCGACGCCAAACACACGCAGCCATAAATCGCACCACCCGCAATCAAGACTTGATAATGTATGGTAAGGTGAGCGCGGGTGAAACCCGGGGTCGCTTCTCCCGTGAAACGAGTACAGATTTCATTCACTATAATAAGTAGGGGAGGGGCTCTGCTCCTCCCGATAAAATTTGAACAAACTCCAACGGCGGGAGGGGTAAACCCCTCCCCTACGGCAGTACCCATGTAGTATGTTTAAAGTCTGAAACCTTGCCAAGGCTCCCTCCTGAGGGAGCTGTCGCCGAAGGCGACTGAGGGAATAAAATTCATTAAAGTAAAAGGAAGATCCCGCTGCGGCGGGATCTTTTTTACCAC
>ERZ824575.345-NODE-345-length-61832-cov-604.283471_pt1 | contig 61832 bp, 77 predicted proteins | sample MGYA00519470_ERZ824575 | MGnify/ENA primary metagenome ERZ824575 (study PRJEB31778, sample SAMEA3449170) | human gut metagenome | biome: human gut; feature: human-associated habitat; material: faeces | place: United Kingdom | collected 2010/2012 ... | reverse complement strand
AGAAGATAGAGAGATTGATAATAGAATCATCATTCATCATATGAACCCATTGACAAAGTATGATGTGATTAATCAAACCGAGTTTTTACTAAATCCAGACTACATGATTTGTACTACTAAAAGAACTCATGATGCAATACATTATGGCGATGAAGATATACTATTTGGAGAATTTATAGAAAGGTCTAAAAACGATACTTGCCCATGGAGGAGGTAATGTAAATGATGGAAAGTATATTGCTTTCGATAAAGAAGCTATTAGGCATAATGCCTGAGTATACAAACTTTGATGATGATATAATCATTCATATAAACACTGCTTTTGCTATACTGAACCAATTAGGTGTTGGACCAAAATCAGGTTTTATGATAGTAGATGAAAACTCAAGTTGGAACGACTATACAAATGAGAAGAATCTTAACATGGTTAAAACTTATATTTATCTAAAAGTAAGATTACTTTTCGACCCACCCACTAGCAGTGCTTTAATTGAAAGTATTAATAGAACATTATCTGAAATAGAATGGCGTATATTTTTGGAAGGAGATCCTAAAATAGAAGATACACCGCCTTCTGATGAAGAATAATTCGAAAGGAGGTGAGAGTATGAATGATGAACTTAAGCATTTCGGTGTCAAAGGTATGAAATGGGGAATTAGAAGATATGAAGATAAAGCTGGACATTTAACTCCTGCAGGTAAGAAAAAATACGGCGACCGTGAACATGATGACAATCTTTCCAATAAAAAGAAAAGTGTTAAAAAGCAAAAAGATGAAATAAATTCTAAGCGTAGAACTATAAAGACAGGTACTGAATTTCAAACAATAACTAGAGGACAATATCAAAGCGGTAAGAAAAATCGTCTATATACAGCTTATACCGACTATGATAAAAACATGTATGCTGACATGATGGGTAATTTTATGTATGACGGAAGAGGATATAAGAATACGTTTATGGTTAAAAAAGACATATCAGTGGCTAGCGACAAGGATGTAGTTAATACATTTATGAAAATAGCAAAAGAAAATCCCGAACAAGTGGCAAAGGATATGGCAAAAGCCTATAACGATAATGTTATATTTATGGAGAAAACATCGAAATCATACAAGAAGAAAATTTCTAAACTTAATGATCCTGAAAGTAAAAAAGCTAGAAAATTAGCTGAGGAATTTGTATCTAATGCTGTATTATCTAAGAAAGCAGAAACATCCAGTAATAATTTTTATGCTAATTTAGTAAAGCAAGGTTTTGATGCCTTAAGCGATATCAACGATAGAAAGGGTACTGCTCAAGATCCATTGATAATACTGAATATGGATAAGATTAATCAAACTGGTTCTATTAAGTTAACAAAGGACGATTTGAAATACTATGCTGATTATACCATGACCAAAGAAGTAAAGAAAAAGAAAAAAGATTTGTCATCAATTCAACGTTAGGAGGTGAGTTAAATGTGGAATTATAATAATGAACTTTATCATCATGGTATAAAGGGTATGAAATGGGGAGTTAGAAGAACTGCTGCCCAATTAGGGCATCCTACAGGTAAAATCGATTTACAAAAAACAAAAAAGAGAGTAGATGCCGCTGGCACAATAGTTAACGAAACAAGAAACATTAATAATACTACTTCCAAAAAAAGTCAAAAGAAAGCGCAAAAACAAAAATTGTCTGAAGCTAAAATTATGTCTGACCAGGAGCTAAGAGAGAGGGTTAACCGACTAAATATGGAACAACAGTATGTGAAAATGTCAGCTGAGCAAATTAATGCTGGGCGCTCAAATGTTAATTCCATATTAAACAATGTTGGAACTGCTATAAGTATTACAAGTTCAGCGTTATCTATAGCCTTGGCCATACAAAAGTTAAAAGGATAGCAGAAAGGAGAACTCAAAATGGCATTATCAAACACAGCCACTCCTATCTATTATGGTAAGTTTAGAGATGCCGTTATAAGAGGAGAGATTCCAGTATGTAAAGAGATTTCCATGGAAATGAACCGTATAGATGAGCTGATAGCTAATCCTGGAATCTACTATGATGATCAAGCTATAAACGGTTTCATAGATTATTGCGAAAAAGAACTTACATTAACCGATGGAGCGGATTTACATTTACTAGACTCGTTTAAACTTTGGGCCGAACAAATATTTGGTTGGTATTACTTTGTAGAAAGAAGTGTATATGAACCTTCCCCTGATGGTCATGATGGTAGATATGTAACCAAATCAGTTAAAAAAAGATTAGTTAATAAACAATATCTCATTGTAGCCAGAGGTGCAGCCAAATCTATGTACAGCTCATGTATACAGAATTATTTTCTAAACGTAGACACTACAACTACTCATCAAATAACAACAGCTCCTACTATGAAACAAGCCGAAGAAATACTATCACCAATAAGAACCGCTATAACAAGATCTAGAGGTCCTTTATTTCAGTTTTTAACTGAAGGTTCTATACAAAATACAACTGGCTCTAAAGCTAATAGAATGAAATTAGCGTCCACTAAAAAAGGTATAGAAAATTTTTTAACAGGGTCACTATTAGAGATAAGACCGATGAGTGTTAATAAACTTCAAGGTTTGAGATGTAAAGTGGCGACAATAGACGAATGGCTTTCTGGGGATATAAGAGAAGATGTCATAGGTGCAGTTGAACAAGGGGCATCTAAACTAGATGATTATTTAATAGTTGCTACAAGTTCAGAAGGGACCGTAAGAAATGGTAGTGGTGATACAATCAAAATGGAATTAATGGAAATTCTTAAAGGCGAATACGTTAACCCACATGTTTCGATTTGGTATTATCGACTTGATGATATAGAAGAAGTTAATAATCCTAGAACTTGGTTAAAAGCAAATCCAAATTTAGGAAAAACCGTCACATATGAGACTTATCAATTAGATGTTGAAAGAGCTGAAAAAGCTCCAGCTACAAGAAATGATATTTTAGCAAAACGTTTTGGTATTCCAATGGAAGGTTATACATATTTCTTCACTTATGATGAAACTCTTCCACATAGAAAAAGAGATTTCTGGCAAATGCCATGCGCATTGGGAGCCGACTTATCACAAGGTGATGACTTCTGTGCGTTCACGTTCATGTTTCCTTTAAGAGATGGTGCTTTTGGAATTAAGACTAGAAACTATATAACATCCAAAACACTTCATAAGTTACCAGGAGCTATGAGATTAAAGTATGATGAATTCTTACAAGAAGGAAGTCTTATAGTATTGGAAGGAACAGTTCTAGATATGACCGAAGTTTATGAAGACCTCGACGCTCATATAATCGAAAGAGACTATGATGTTAGATGTTTTGGATTTGACCCATACAATGCAAAAGCATTTGTTGAAAGATGGGAATCTGAGAACGGCCCATTTGGTATAGAAAAAGTTATACAAGGTGCTAAGACTGAATCAGTTCCATTAGGCGAATTAAAGAAATTAGCAGAGGATAGAATGCTACTATTTGATGAAGAACTTATGACATTCGCCATGGGTAACTGTATAACTCTTGAAGACACAAATGGTAACCGAAAATTATTAAAGAAAAGATATGAACAAAAGATAGATGCAGTTGCCGCTATGATGGATGCATATGTTGCTTATAAATTAAACAAAGATGCATTTGAATAGGAGGTGAGATGAGTTGTGGAATTATATCATCATGGTATAAAAGGTATGAAATGGGGAATTAGAAGATGGCAAAATGAAGATGGAACTAGAAACGCTAAAGGTAGAAAACGATATGGAGAAGATCGATATAAAGATTATGGTGATGGCCGTATAGAAATTAAAAAAGGTGCTAAATTACAAAGAATAGTATTTGACAAACAAACAGCTAAACAAAATATTAAAGGTCAAACCTATGCGTCTATCGGAAAACACGATAATAATATGTATATGAATACTCTAAGTAAAGCTGGAACATCAAAAGTATTAAATATGACAGCAAAAACTACTTTAAAATCTCCATCAACAGATGAAGCAGCAAGTACCTTTTTTAAAGTTCTGAAAAATAATCCAACTGCATTAAAAGAGTATAAGGATGCTGTATCAAAAAATGCCGATTATTTACCTGTAAATGACGATAAAAAATTTAAAAAACATATGGATGAAATAATCAAAGGAAATGTTAGTAATAAAAAAGATGATGGTTTGAATCTGGATTTATACTATCTTAATGCTAACTATTTATTTGTAGATGATAAAAACATGCCAACAGCAAAGAAATTATTTTATCAGGAGTTAAAAAACAAAGGGTATAATATACTTCGTGATGATTATGATACAGTAACAAATTACGGCGCAGTTAAATCCCCAATAATATTATTAGATGGAGAGGCATCTTTATCTATTGAATCCGAAAAAGTAGTTAATAAAGCTATGTTAAAGAAAGCATCTAAATATTGTAATAAGTACGCAAAAAAAGGTGAAAAATGGGCCAATAAACAATGTGGAATAACATAGGAGGTGAGTCAAATGTGGGAGTATAATCATACCGATGAATTATATCATCATGGTATAAAAGGTATGAAATGGGGAGTTAGAAGAGCTAGACGACAAAATGCAAAAGTAGATAAAAGTTTTAAAAAATGGAAAGAGAATAGCGATAAAAAGTCCAATGCTATTGACCTTGGTAAAAAAGCTAATGTTGCACGTATGGACTATGAAAGAGACAGATCGAATAAACAATTAAAGAAAACTTATAAACAGGCTAATAGAGATTATAAGAAAGCTTTAAATTCCAACACTACATACCGAAAAGGAGCCATAAGAGGTGAAGTTGGAAAAGACGCTTCTAGAAAATATTTAAGTGAAGCTAAAAAAGTTCAGAAACAATTAAACTCTGATCCGAATAACAAGGCTCTTAAGAAACAATACAACTATTTACAAGGTCAGCATGATGTGCAAAGAGCTAAAGCTAGAAAAGCACCAGAAGTAGGCGCAAAGAGAAGTGCTAGAAAAGCTGCGGCTAAACGTGCAATGACTATGACTGTAAAAGCAGCTGCTACTGCGGCAGCGATAGGTGTTGGTACAAAAGTTGTTAATGATGTAATGATGTCTAATAATGTAACTTTTAATGGACAGCGAGTTAAATTTAGTGCACAAAATGTAAATAGTGCGATAAACGCTATTAACAAAGGAAAAGAATTTATGGGATTCTTCTATTAATAAAGTAGGAGGTGAAAACGTCAAAATGGCTTTTAGTGATAGACTAATACATGCATGGAATGCCTTCCTAAACAAAGACCCAACACCAAGATACAATTATGGTGAGCACATAAGCAGCTATAATCCTTTTAGAATGCGCCTAACTAGAGGTAATGAAAGAAGTATTGTCGTATCAGTTTACAACAGAATAGCATTAGACGTAGCGTCTATAGATATTATGCATGCTAAATTGGATGACAATGGTCGTTTTGTTGAAGAGATGGATACTAGTTTAAATGAGTGTTTAACTCTTAGTGCAAACATGGATCAGACTGCAAAAGCGTTTATACAAGACGCTGTTATGTCTATGATGGATGAAGGTTGTATTGCCATAGTTCCTGTTGACACTACTATAAATCCTAATATATCTGGCTCTTATGATATAAATAGTCTAAGAGTAGGACAAATACTGGAGTGGCGTCCACAACATGTTAAAGTTAGAATATATAATGATAAAACTGGACAGAAAGAAGATCTACTACTACCAAAAAGTATGGTCGCCATAATAGAGAATCCTTTATATGCGGTCATAAATGAACCAAACTCAACTATGCAACGTCTTATAAGAAAACTTAATCTTTTGGATGTCATAGATGAACAAAGTGGTTCTGGTAAATTAGATTTAATTATACAATTACCTTATGTTATCAAATCCGAGGCAAGAAAACAACAAGCTGAAAATAGACGTAAAGAGATTGAAATGCAACTTACAGGTTCTAAGTATGGTATAGCCTACACTGATGGAACCGAAAAGATAACACAGTTAAATCGACCAGTTGAGAACAATCTAATGAAGCAGATTGAATACTTAACGAGTATGCTATATGGCCAGTTAGGAATCACTCAGACTATATTAGATGGTACAGCTGATGATAAAACTATGTTAAATTACTACAATAGAACAATTGAGCCTATAGTTTCAGCTATAGTTGATGAAATGAAAAGGAAATTCCTAACCAAAACAGCTAGAACTAGAAAACAAGACATAGTTTACTTTAGAGATCCATTCAAACTAGTTCCAGTTAATGATCTTGCCGAGATTGCTGATAAATTAACACGTAATGAAATAGCGACATCAAATGAAATTAGACAAATTATGGGATGGAAACCATCCGAAGATCCTGACGCAGACGAATTACGTAACAAGAACTTAAATAAAAATGCTGAAGAAATCGAGAATGCGCCAGAAGTTCAAAATGCAGTAGACGATACTGAGAAGAAGGAGGAATAGTTAGATGAAATACGACTTTAGTGGATGGGCAACTAAAAACAATATTAGATGCTCAGACGGTAGAACAATTTTAAAAGATGCCTTTAAGCAACATGATGGGCAAACTGTTCCACTAGTATGGAATCATCAACACAATGAATCAGCTAATGTATTAGGCCATGCAGTATTAGAAAACAGAGACGAAGGCGTTTACGCTTATTGTACTTTCAATGATACAGAAGCTGGTAAAAATGCAAAACTACTAGTAGAACATGGTGATGTTACAGCTTTATCTATTTACGCTAATCAACTTAAACAAAAAGGTTCAAATGTAATGCATGGAACTATAAGAGAAGTAAGTTTAGTGTTAGCTGGTGCTAATCCTGGAGCTTTTATAGACTCTGTAATAAGACATGGCGAATTTTGCGAGGATGAAGCAGTTATATATACAGGTGAAGAATTAACACTACAACATGCTGATGACCCAAGTGATAAAGCTGATAAAAAAGATAAAAAGGGAGATGATGAAGTGGACAATAACGAAAAGACTATTCAAGATGTATTTGACACTTTGAATGAAGAGCAAAAGAATGTTGTATATGCTCTAATAGGGCAAGCTTTAGAAGATAAAAGTATGGCTCAATCTGCCATAGAAGAAAATGAAAATAATATTGAAGAAGATGGAGGAGAACAAGAAATGAAACATAATGTATTTGAAGGTAGAGAAACTGAAAACAACAATGATGTATTATCACATGATGCTATAGAAACTATATTAAAAGATGCTAAAAGATATGGATCTTTAAAAGAAAGCTTTTTAGCTCATGCCGATGATTATGGTATCAAACAAATAGACTGGTTATTCCCAGATGCTAAAAACGTTAACATGCCACCAGATTTCATAAAAAGAGATGACTCTTATGTACAAAAAGTAATGAGAGGAGTTCATCATGTTCCATTCTCTAGAATAAAATCTATGCATGCTGATATAACTGCTGACGAAGCTAGAGCTAAAGGTTACATGAAAGGTAAAAGAAAGAAAGAAGAAGTATTCACACTATTAAAAAGAACTACTACTCCAACAACTATATACAAAAAGCAAAAACTAGATAGAGATGATGTTGTGGATATAACTGATTTCGATGTAGTAGCATGGTTAAAAATGGAAATGAGAATGATGTTAGATGAGGAAATAGCAAGAGCTATATTAGTTGGTGATGGAAGATTAGCTGACTCTGATGACAAAATCAATGAAACTTGCATAAGACCTATATCTAAAGATGATGATTTATACTGTGTTAAAGCTCCTGTTTCTGTAGCAGCTGCTGCAACTGAAGATGATATAGCAAAAGCATTTATAAAAACAGTTATAAAATCTAGAAAAGAATACAAAGGATCAGGAAGTCCAACTCTATTCACTACTGAAGATGTCATAACTAATTGTTTATTATTAGAAGACAAAAACGGAAGAGTAATATATGACACAGTTGATAAATTAGCTACAGCTTTAAGAGTTAAAGAAATAGTAGCTGTTGAAGTTATGGAAGGTGCTAAAACTAAAGTTGAAACTGTTGAAAAACCTTTAATGGCTATCCTTGTTAACTTAGTTGACTACTATGTTGGTGCTGATAAAGGCGGAGCTGTTAATATGTTCGACGATTTCGATATAGACTACAACCAACAAAAATACTTAATGGAAACTAGATGTTCTGGAGCATTAGTTAAACCTTACTCTGCAGTAGCAGTAGCATTAGATAAAGCTGAAGCTTAGACTAGAAAGGAATAATTCAAAATGGCAAAGTTTTGTGGATTAATCGGTTATGCTCTAACTGTCGAAACTGAACCTGGTATATATGAAGAACAGATAACAGAGAACATGTACTTCGGAGATGTAATACGAAACTCTAGACGTTTACAAGAAAGAAGTAAAATAAATGATGATATTAATATATCAAATCAGATTAGCATCATAGCCGACCCATTTGCCAATAATAATTTTCATGCAATGCGCTATGTCGTATTCATGGGAGCTAAATGGAAAATAACAGATGTTGAAGTTCAGTATCCAAGATTACTGTTAACGATTGGAGGCTTGTATAATGAATAGAAGATTAGAACTGCAAACAAAACTTGAAGGTATAATGCAAAACAAACATGTATATTTTCAGCCTCCAGCATCTGTGAAATTAATTTATCCATGTGTAATTTATACAATTGGTGATGGTGACACTAAGCGTGCTAATGATAGTATATACCAATATATTAATAGCTATACATTAATGTTTATTTATAAGCAACCAAATATTGATATAATAGAAAACGTTTTAAAAGAATTTCAAATGTGTAAGTTTGATAGAGCATATTGTAGTGATAATTTATATCATTACGTGTTCACGATTTATTATTAAATTTAAGGAGGAAAGCTAACATGGCTAAAATAGTTTGGGATGAAAGTGGTAAACGTCTTTATGAAACAGGCGTAAAAAATGGTGTACTATATTTACAAGATGAATCTGGAGCATATACAAATGGTGTAGCATGGAATGGATTAACTGCTGTAACAGAAAGTCCTTCCGGAGCAGAAGCAACACCATTATATGCTGATGATATAAAATACTTAGAATTATTCTCAGCAGAAGAATTTGGAGCAACTATAGAAGCTTATACTTATCCAGAAGAGTTTGAAGCTTGTGATGGTTCTGCATCTTTAGGAAAAGGTGTTACTATAGGTCAACAAGATAGAAAAACTTTCGGATTATGCTATAGAACAGTTCTAGGTAATGATGTTAAAAGTAATGAATATGGATATAAACTACACTTAATTTACGGTGCAAAAGCTGCTCCTAGTGAAAAAGGTTATCAAACAATAAATGATAGTCCAGAAGCAATAACTTTCTCATGGGAAGTAACTACAACACCTGTAAATGTAGCAGGATTTAAACCTACAGCAAGTGTAACTATAGATTCTACTAAAGTAGATGCAACAAAATTAAAAGCTATAGAAGATCTACTATATGGTACTGAAACAGATCCAGCTAAATTACCATTACCTGATGAATTAAAAACATTACTTGCTGGTAAATAATTATTAATTAATATTTTTATGGTAAATAAAAAGAGCTCTCGCATTTTTTACGGGGGCTCTTATATTTTAATTTTTGATTAAGGAGAGATTTGAATATGTTAAAGAAAACTGTAACTTATACTGATTATAATGGCGTTGAAAGAACTGAAGATTTCTATTTCAACCTATCTAAAGCTGAGGTAACTGAAATGGAATTATCTGTAGACGGAGGGCTAGCTCAAATGCTAGAAAACATCGTTAACTCAAAAGATAATAAAGAAATAATACGTACTTTTAAACAAATAGTACTAAAAGCGTATGGGGAAAAATCACCAGATGGAAGAAGATTCATCAAGAGTAAGGAATTATCAGATGCATTTTCTCAGACAGAAGCATACAGCGAAATATTTATGGAATTAGCACTTGATGATAAAGCTGCTACAGATTTCATAAATGGTATATTACCTACTAGCATGAAATAGAAAGGTTAAGGTGACTGGAGATGTTAAAAATAACTGTACCTGCAATGGAATATTACGATGAAGTTAGTAATGAATTTATATTATTCAAGGAACAGTCCTTACAACTAGAACATTCTCTAGTCTCCATTTCAAAATGGGAAGCCAAATGGCATAAACCATTTTTAGATGGAAAAGATAAAACGCTTGAAGAAGTAATAGATTATGTTCGTTGTATGACAATAACCCAAAATGTTGACACAGATGTTTATACCCGCTTAACTGAAAATAACTTAAAAGATATAAATGAATATATAGAAAACCCAATGACTGCTACGACCTTTAGTGATACAAATCAAACCCCTAATAGGGAAATTATAACCTCTGAAATAATATATTATTGGATGGTTGCTTTTAATATTCCATTTGAATGCCAAAAATGGCATATTAATAGATTATTAACTCTTGTTAAAGTATGTAATATTAAAAACTCTCCACCTAAAAAGATGGGACGAAATGAAATACTACAACGAAATAGAGCATTAAACGAAGCGAGAAAGAAAAATTTAAAAACTAAAGGATAGGTGAACGCCATGAATTCATTCGATCGAGTTGCTAATAATCGTCATAAAAACAATAATAAACGTATTGCAAAAGAAATTGTAATTGGTAAAAAGAGTAAGTTATGTAGCAAAGAATTAAGTACAGCTGGATACGACAAACACATAGTTGACGAGAGAGTTAATATCATGCTTAGAAAAAGAATGAATTTATCAATACATGAAGTAGCAGAAGAGGTTGTAGAAGGTAAATGGGGAGAAGATGAAATTTGTAAAATGTTACTAGAAGAAGCGGGATATAACTATAACGATGTTATGCATGAGATTCAACGTCTTAATAAATAAAGGCGGTGAGATTGAACAATGGAAATAAAAATCACTAGTAAAGGTGATTTCAATAAAACATTTAAATTTTTGGAAAAGATGAAAAATTTTCAGATTAGGCAAATACTTGAACGCTATGGGCAAGAAGGTGTATCAGCGTTATCTAGCGCTACTCCAACTGATACTGGAACTACGGCAAATTCATGGAGTTATGAAGTATCATCAAACGGCGATACACACACTATTTATTGGTCTAATAGTAATACTAATAAGGGTGTTAATATTGCGGTAATACTCCAATATGGTCATGGTACCGGTACCGGTGGTTATGTAGCAGGAAGAGACTATATAAATCCGGCCATGAGACCTATATTTGATAGGATAGCCGAAGAAGCATGGAAGGAGGTTGTTAATGCATGAGTTCAATTGATAAAAGAATTGTCCAAATGGAATTTAATAATCAAGGATTTGAGAGTGGAGTAAAAACAACTCTAAATAGTCTTAAAAATTTAAACGAAAAGCTCAAAATGAATGAAGGTAGTAAAGGATTAGACAACATTAGTAGAGCTGCAAGTAAAGTTAATTTAAATGGGTTGGGTCAAGGAGTAGAAACTGTTAAAGCTAAATTCTCGACTCTTGGTGTCGTAGGCGCAACAGTGTTATCTAATATCACAAATAGTGCTGTAAATGCTGGTAAAAACCTTGTAAGTGCATTAGCTATACAACCTATAACTGATGGTTTTAATGAGTATGAAACCAAGATGAACTCTATACAAACCATATTAACAAATACTGCTCATGAAGGAACTACTTTGAAAGATGTTACAAGCACATTAAATGAATTAAATGATTATGCTGATAAAACTATATATAACTTTGCCGAAATGACAAAAAATATAGGTACATTCACAGCAGCAGGTGTCGACTTGAAAACTTCTACAGCGGCAATAAAAGGTATAGCCAATTTGGCAGCTGCATCTGGTTCATCATCAGCGCAAGCGTCAACTGCGATGTATCAATTATCACAAGCTTTAGCTACAGGTAAAGTGTCATTACAAGACTGGAACTCAGTTGTAAACGCTGGTATGGGTGGTAAACTATTCCAAGATGCATTAATAAGAACATCTGAAGTAATGGGAACAGGCGCCGATGAAGCTATAAAAAAATATGGAAGTTTTAGGGATAGTTTAACTGAAGGTAAATGGTTGACAGGTGATGTATTAACTGAAACATTGAAACAGATTTCAGGAGCATATACAGAAGCTGAATTGAAAGCTCAAGGTTATACTGACGCACAAGCGAAAGCAATAACTCAATTAGCAGAAAATGCTACTAAAGCTGCTACAGAAGTTAAAACTGTTTCACAATTATTTGATACAATGAAAGAATCTGTCGGTTCAGGATGGGCTCAATCATGGGAATACATTATAGGTGATAAAGATCAGGCGACTAAACTTTTAACATCTATTAGTGATGGTTTTAACAATATAATTAAGCCTTCTACAGATGCGAGAAATGCAATGCTTAAATTTTGGAATGAGAACGGCGGTAGAGATGATGTTATAAAAGGTGTAACAAACATAGTGCAAGGCGTAGGTAAAGGACTTGGAGCAATTAAAGATGGTTTTAGAGATGTCTTTCCGCCAATGACTGGAGAAAAGCTAGTTCAAATTTCAGAAGGATTTAAGAATCTTACTGAAAAATTCAAAATGAGTGATTCTACAGCTGGTAAAATTAAAAACACATTTAAAGGTGTATTCTCAGTTCTTAATTTAGGAAAAAATGCGGTAACTACTTTGTTCAAAGCTTTTTCACCATTAACAAACGTGTTTGGTACTATTGGTAAAGTGTTATTATCAGTCACTTCTGGTATAGGTAAATTTGCTTCGAGCCTAAATGATGCCGCTAATAAGAGTAATTTCTTTGGTAAAATTTCAGATGGTATTTCAAGCGGACTTAACGCTATAGGCTCTATTATTAGTGGAGCAGGAAAAGGCATTATGTCATTCTTTGACTATTTAAGTAAGCTGGATTTTAGCAAAGTATTTAGTACTTTAGGTAGTGCATTACAAGGAATAGGAAATGGAATAGCGCCAATACTTGAAGGTGTAGGTAAAGCATTAGGTACAATAGATTTTGGAGCAATATTCGGAGCTCTTACTACTTTAATAACAGGTGGAATATTTAAAACTATAAAAGGTAGTTTAGACACATTGAAATCTACAGTTGAACAATCAACAAGTTTCTTTGATTCGATAAAAAAAGTTGGAGATTCAGTATCGGATATATTAGATTCTGTAGGAGATTCATTAACAGCATGGTCACAAAACATAAAAGCTGGAACTCTATTAAAAATTGCAGCCGCAGTTGGTATATTAGCATTTTCATTAGCTACTTTATCGACAATCGATGAAGCAGGATTAAATACTTCTTTAACTGGTATAACAGCGTTATTTGCAGAATTAATAGGTGCAATGGTACTCTTAGAAAAAATAGAAATAACTAAAGGCTTTGGAAAAATGACTGGATTAGCAACTGCCATGGTTGGAATGTCTATAGCTATATTATTGCTATCAGCATCGATGAAATCTTTATCCAGTCTTAATTGGGGAGAAATAGTTAAAGGCTTAGTTAGTATCGCTGGTTTAATGGTTACAATGTCTGCTGCTGCGAAACTTATGGAAGGTTCAGGTAAAGGTTTGATTAAAACTGCTACATCTATGATAGTATTCGGGGCTGCGATTGCGATATTTGCTTCATCAATCAAATCACTTGGTAATATGGACACAGATAACTTAATTCAAGGTCTTGTCGGTATAGGAGCAGTATTAACAGAAATGGCAGCTTTCTCAAAATTAATGAATGGCGTCAAAATGGGATTAGGTAATGCCGCAGGAATATTAGTATTAGCCGCTGCATTAAATGTATTAGCATCAGCAGTAAGCCAGTTTGGTAACATGGACTTAAGCGCATTAGTACAAGGCTTAGCTGGTATTGGTGTTATATTAACAGGTTTATCAGTATTCTCACGTTTTGGAACTACATCAGGAGGAATTATAACTACAGCTATCGGATTAACTGCATTGGCAGTCGCATTAAATCTTATGGTTCCTGCAGTTAAGGGCATGGGTTCTATATCTTGGGAAAATTTAGCTAAAGGCTTACTTGGTATGGCTGGAGCATTAGTCGTATTAGGAACAGCGACAGCATTGATATCAGGAGGAAAATTATCATTAGTGGCGGTTGGTGTTGGTTTAATGTCTGCCTCATTATTAGTATTAAGCGCTGCTTTACAATCTTTCGCTAGTATGTCTTGGGAATCATTAGCTGTTGGACTTGTTGCTTTAGCTGGTTCATTAACTATATTAGGTGTGGCAATGTATGCAATGTCTGGTTGTATATTAGGCGCAACAGCTATGGTTATTATGGCTGGAGCATTAGCATTGTTGACTCCGCAATTGATGGCATTAAGTTCGCTTAGTTTACAACAAGTTGGAACTGGATTATTAGCATTAGCAGGAGGATTTGCTGTTATTGGTGTGGCAGGACTTCTATTAACTCCACTAGTTCCTACATTAATAGCATTATCAGGTGCTATAGCTTTATTAAGCGTATCTTGTGCTCTAATAGGCGCTGGTTTATTAGCATTTGGTACTGGTTTAACATTAGTTGGAACAGTCGTTGCAGGTAGTGGATATGCAATAGTTGGATTTATAAATCAGCTTATAGGTTTATTGCCAACGTTAGGAACTAAGTTAGCTGAAGCAGTGACAAATCTTATAACTGGGTTTGCTAATGGACTACCTCAAATATTGACTGCCGTAACACAACTTGTAACAGGTTTATTACAAGCATTATCTAATTGTATACCACAAATAATCACCACAGCGACTCAACTTGTAGTAGCATTGGCCACAGCAATAGGTCAGGCAGCTCCTAAGCTTATAGAAGTTGGAGTAAACTTAATATTGAATTTAATGCAAGGAATAGCAGATAATATAGAAAAATTAGTAACAGTTGGAGCAGAGATTGTAGTGAATTTTATAAATGGTATAGCCGAACATATAGGAGAAATAATAAACGCTGGTATTAATTTGGCTATAAAATTTATAGATGGTGTCGCTAAAGGATTAAACGAAAATTCCGATAGACTTGGTCAAGCTGTAAGTAATTTAATCCAAGCAGTGGTTAAAGCCGCTGTATCCTTAGCAGGCAGCGCAGTTGGAGGATTGGCACAAGCTGGTGGAAAACTTATCGGTGGACTTATAAAAGGAATCAAAGGTAAGGTTGGTCAAGCCGGAAGTGCAGTTAAAGAAGTACTTACTAGATGTAAAAATGCTCTTGTTGGAGCAGCTACTGCTTTAGTTGATAAAGGTAGACAATTAATTACAGGTTTTATTAAAGGAATCAAAGATAAGCTTAGTGCGGTTGCTAGTGCAGCTAAAGAAGCGCTTAATAGATGTAAAAATGCTCTTAGTGGAGCCGCTACTGCTTTAGTTGATAAAGGTAGACAATTAATAACTGGACTTATAAAAGGAATAAAAGATAAGATCAGTGCAGTTGGAAGTGCTATAAGAAGTGTTATAAATGCAGCTAAGAGTGCCGCTAGTAACGCAGCTAATGCATTAGTAAGTGCTGGTAAAAATTTGATAAATGGTTTGGCATCAGGTATCAAATCTGGTATTACTGCTGCGAAGAATGCAATATCAAGTGGAATACGTGGTGTTGTAAATAAAGCTAAGGAGATATTAAAGATACATTCACCTTCTAGAGTATTTATGGAAATAGGTAGATATACAGTTTTAGGTTTAGCAAAAGGGTTAACTAAATACGCTAGTGTTGCAAACAAACCAGCTGAAGGATTAGCACAATCAGTCATAAATTCTACTAATAAAGCATTAAATGTGGCAAGTAAAGTTCTTAATTCTGATATGGATGTAAACCCTGTTATATCTCCAGTGTTGGATTTGACAAATGTTGAAAATGGGGCTAGTAGATTAAATAATTTATTATCAAACAGAACTATGTCTATAGCTGGTGTATCTGGTGGAATCTCAAAATCTATCGGTTCAGTTCAAAATGGAGTTAGTAATGAGGAAATAGTATCAGCTATAAAAGACTTAAAAAATGGATTAGGAAATACAAGCAATACTACTTATCAAATAAATGGTATCACATATGACGATGGAAGCAATATTACTAATGCTGTTGAAACTCTTGTTAGAGCAGCTAAAATGGAAAGGAGGATATAAGTAATGGCAACTAAGTATCACATAGTTAAAAAAGGGGACTTACCAAGTCCTATATGTAAAAAATACGGTATATCTTTATCTCAATTGGTAAAACTTAATAATTTAAAGAAAAATAGATATGGAAACTATCTTATATATGTTGGACAAAAACTAATTATATCAGGAAAAACAACGACTTCACATAGTACACCAGATAAGAAACCATCTTCTACAAAATCTAATTGTCCAAAAATTGTTCATTTTGGTTTGCAATCAGATACTGATAGTACAGTGTTTGCTACTTGGGAATGGTCAAGATCTAATACGGACAAATACAAAGTTGTATGGAACTATCATACTGGAGATGGTGTATGGTTTATTGGCGAAGAAAAAGAAATTACTGCAGAACAAAGTACTTATAATGCACCAAGCAATGCTGAAAAAGTTAGATTTAAAGTGAAAGCTATAGCTAAGAAACATAAAGTTAATAAAAAAGAAGTTAGTTATTGGACAGCTGATTATACTGCTTGGAAAACTTATGACTTTGACAATAACCCTCCAAAAATGCCTCCCGTTCCAACTGTAAAAATAGAAAAATATAAATTAACAGCATCATTGACAAATCTTGACGACTTAAATGCTACAGAAATAGAATTTCAAGTAATTAAAGATAATTCAAAAACTTATAAATCTGGAGTAGTAAAAATAAATAAATGGGCAGCGTCGTTTTCATGTGATATAGAAGCAGGACATTCATATACAGTTCGTGCTAGAAGTAAACGTAATAAATCTTATAGTGGATATTCCGACTATTCAGATGGAGCTAAAACAATACCTTCTACGCCAGCTAGTATCAAGTCCATTAAAGCTTTATCCGAAACATCAGTTCAAATCGAATGGGACAATGTAGCCAACGCTACAAAGTGTGAAGTTCAATATACTACTAAAAAAATCTACTTCGATAGCTCTAGTGAAGTTAAATCATTAACCGTAGAATCTAAAACTCATGCTGAAATTACAGGACTTGAATCTGGTCAAGAATACTTCTTTAGAGTTAGAGCAACAAATGAGCAAGGAGAATCCGGCTGGTCCGAAATAGTATCTATAACAATAGGTAAAGCTCCAGCCGCTCCGACAACTTGGGCTTCAACCACTACAGCTATTGTCGGAGAAAAAGTTATATTATATTGGGTACACAATTCAGAAGATGGTTCTAGTCAAACTACAGCAGAATTAGAATTAATTATCGGTGATAATAAAGAAACTCACACAATAACTAACACAACAGAAGAATCTGAAAAAGATAAAACTAGCCAATATACTTTAACTACCTTCACTTATACTGAAGGAACAACAATAAAATGGAAAGTAAGAACTGCAGGTATAACAGGAGTATATGGTGATTGGTCAACACAAAGAGTAATTGATATATATGCTCCACCAACATTAAGTTTGAGCATAACTGATAAGGCAGGAACATCGTTAGCTGTTCTCGAAAGCTTTCCATTCTATATAAATGGTGTAACAGGTCCCGCAACACAAACTCCTATAGGCTATCACGTGACTATTACTTCAACAGAAACTTATAGTACCGTTGATGAGATAGGAAACGTCAAAATGATTAGTGCTGGTGATGATGTTTACTCTCAATTTTATGATATTTCAGAAAATTTAGCCTTGGAAATTTCAGCACATAGTGTGGATTTAGAAAATGGCGTAACATATAAAGTTACAGTTGTAGCATCTATGAATTCGGGTTTAACTGTTGAAGAATCTGCTGAATTTGAAGTGGCATGGACAGATGAACAATACACACCTAATGCGGAAATATCCATAGATGAAGAAACCCTTTGCGCTTATATACATCCATATTGTGATTATTATCCAATGGTATGCTATAAAGTTGAATTGAGTACTACCACAGGAACATATGTGCAAACTAGCGAAATAATAACAGAAACTATAGAAGGAACTTCAGTTGACGAGGCATTTACAGAGAATGGTGACGTAGTTTATTATGGTACTCTATCATCAGGAACAGGCGTATATTTCTGTGAAGTTGAATCAGAAGTCAGCGAATTAGTAGACGGAATAACTCTATCAGTATATAGAAGAGAATTTGATGGTTCATTCGTTGAAATCGGAACAGGCATATTAAATGCAAGCAATACATTTGTAACAGACCCTCATCCTGCATTAGACCTTGCAAGATATAGAATAGTCGCTATATCTGATACAACAGGCGCAGTAAGTTATACTGATATTCCTGGAGTTATTGTTGGAGAAACAGCTGTTGTTATACAATGGGATGAAGCATGGACAGAATTTGATACTACAAATGAAGATGAAATGGAACAACCTGCATGGGCTGGTTCAATGCTGAAATTACCATATAACATAGATGTATCAGATTCAAATGAATCGGATGTAACATTAGTTGAATATATAGGAAGAAAAAGACCTGTTAGTTATTATGGAACTCAATTAGGTTCTACTTCTTCATGGAAAGTCGATGTAGCTAAAGAAGATAAAGACACTTTATATGCATTAAGAAGACTTGCTGTATGGATGGACGACGTATATGTGAGAGAACCTTCAGGAAGTGGATATTGGGCTTATATAAAAGTGTCATTTAGTCAAGAACATTGTAATTTGGTAATACCAGTTACACTTGATATAACAAGAGTAGATGGAGGTGCATAATATGGCTGATTGGTCATCTACTATGCAACAGACATTTGAATATTATATAGTTGATCCTGGGACTTGGAAAGACATTAAAAAAATAGATAATGTTATACAGAGTACTATAAAGAGAGATTCTAGTGCTGAAACCTTGGGTTCTGCGACTATAGACGTTGCAGAATCTTTAGGCGAATGCTATATAAGAATTTATCTAATAACAATTCAAAATGGAGTTAGAGAAAAGCATCCTTTAGGTACATTTTTAGTGCAAACACCTTCGTATAAGTTTGATGGTAAGATTCAAACTATATCTTTGGATGCTTACACTCCTCTATTAGAACTTAAAGAAGGCATGCCTCCTCTTGGATATTCTATACTAGAGGGCAATAATATAATGAACAATGCTTATACACTTGTTCGAGAACAAGCAAGAGCACCCGTTGTAAAAACTGAAAATGAAAAGAATTTATTTAACGATTTTGTATCAAATACTGATGACACATGGATTACTTTCATATCCGATTTAATAGCAAATGCTAAATATACATTTGGATTGGATGAAATGGGTCGTATTATATTTATGCCGGTACAAGATACAGCATCTCTACAACCAGTATGGACTTATGATGATAGCAATAGTTCTATATTATACCCTGATTTAGATATAGACAGGGATTTATATGGAATACCAAATGTTGTCGAAGTGATATATTCAAATGGTAAAGATATTTATACAGCAAGAGTTGAAAATAATGATGAAAATAGTCCAATATCAATACAGAATAGAGGTAGAGAAATAATACATAGAGAAACTAATCCTAATTTATTAGGTGACCCTACTAAAAATCAAATAGACGAATATGCAGAACAACTTCTTAGAAATTTATCAACATTAGAGTATACGATATCCTATACTCATGGATATTGTCCAGTAAGATTAGGCGATTGCGTTAGAATAAATTACGAAAGAGCAGGATTAAAAAACATAAAAGCTAAAGTCATTAGTCAATCTATAGAATGCAAACCGGGGTGTCCGGTCACAGAAAAAGCAGTATACACAAATAAATTATGGGGGTGATTTAAATGAGTCTGTCTAATGATTTGATATCTCAATTTGTAAAAATAACGAGAGACCAAACTGTAGAGAAAAAAGAATCAATAGTTTATGGTACGACAGTAGAATATGAATCTAAGATGTACGTCAAAATAGATGGTTCTGATTTATTAACCCCTATAACTACTACTGCTGATTTACAAGCTGGAGAAAGAGTGACTGTAATGATAAAAGATCATACTGCTACAGTTACTGGTAATATTACTTCTCCTTCAGCTAGTTCAATTAAAGTTAATAAATTAGAAGAAGATATGCTACAAGTTGATAAGCTTATAGCTGATAAAGCAAATATAAAAGACTTAGAAGCAATTAACGCTACTATAAAAAATTTAAAAGCTAAAGATGCAGAGATAGAAAACTTAGTAGCTAAAAAAGCTACAATAGAAGACTTAAACGCAACAAATGCTAATATAACAAATTTAAAAGCTAAAGATGCCGAGATAGAAAAATTAGTAGCAAATAAAGCAAACATAAAAGATTTAGATGTTATAAACGCCGACATTAAAAGTTTAAAAGCAGATAAAGCAAGAATAGATGTATTAGAAACAAAATATGCTGATATAAACACATTGGTTAATGGTCATTTAACATCCGAAAACATTCAATCACTTCATTTAACATCAGCGAATACAACGATTGAAAATGCATTAATAAAAGATGCCATGATAGATACTGTAAGTGCAAGTAAAATTAATACCGGTATAATTAATACAAACAACGTTACTATTCAGAGCGATGACGGCTCTATGCTGTTACAAGGTAATCTACAACAATTCAAAGACAAAGACGGTAAGGTACGTATACAAATAGGGAAAGACGCTACTGGAAATTTTACATTTGTTCTTTATGATGCAACTGGTAAAGGTCAGCTTATTAATCAAAATGGAATTCAATCAAGCGACGCTATTAAAGATGGGTTAATCGTTGATAGTAAAGTAGCTGACAATGCCAACATAAACGGAAGTAAACTTGATATAAGCAGTGTTATCAGTAACATTAATAATAACACTAGCACAATTAAAGCTAGTCATATAAAATTTGATGACACCGAACAAACGTTAGATGTATCTTTTAACCAACTTAAAAAGACTGTTGACACAATAAAAGATATAACTATTGATGGAGATTTAAGTGGAGTCATCGAACAAGTAAGTACTAATACAACTAATATTGGTATAGCTCAAGGACAAATTAGCACTTTAATTGACAATACAACTATTACAAAACAAGATGGAACGGTCACACAACTAAAAGATGAATATAATAAAACCAAAGATACTGTTAATGAGCATAGTGTTACGATAGGTAAATTGGAAACTAATTACAAAGGAACATTAACAAAGACTGCAACCCAATACTATGTATCTACAAGCAATACTACTCAAACTGGTGGTAACTGGATAGAAGATACTACTCCTAAATGGGAAAATGGAAAATATATATGGCAAAGAATAAAATATACATACGGTGATGGTAGCATAACATACTCTACTCCAGTATGTATTCAAGGAGCTAAAGGTGAACAAGGGGCTAAGGGTGACAAAGGTGACCAAGGTGACCAAGGTTTACAAGGTATCCAAGGAGAACAAGGCGTACAAGGTTTACAAGGTATCCAAGGAGAACAAGGTATCCCAGGTACGCCTGGTAAAGATGGTAAAGATGGTAAAACAACATATTTCCATATAAAATATAGTGCCAATGCAAATGGTGATCCGATGATCGAAACTCCAAGCACTTATATAGGTACTTACGTTGATTATGACCCAAATGACAGCACGGATTACAAAGCTTATAAATGGAGTAGATTTGAAGGTATGCAAGGGGAACAAGGTATACCTGGAACTAATGGTGTAAATGGGCAAACTTATTACCTACACATTAAATATAGTGATGACGGTAAAACTTTTACAGCAAATAATGGTGAAACTCCTGGCGCATATATAGGAATTTATACTGATACAAGCGATAAAGACAAGGAAATATTTGCTGCATACACATGGAGTAAAATAAAAGGTGAGCAAGGTGTGAAAGGTGATAAGGGGGACCAAGGTCTACAAGGGGTGCCAGGAGCACCAGGAACAGACGGTAAAACTTATTACACATGGATTAAATACGCTGACTCTATAGCTGGTGACGGTATTAGTAATGACCCAACAGGAAAAACATATATAGGTTTTGCATATAACAAAGAAACACAAACCGAAAGTAATACTCCTTCAGATTATACATGGAGTTTAATTAAGGGAGATAAAGGTGACCAAGGTGTACAAGGTGATAAAGGTAAAGATGGTACTACTCATTACACTTGGATAAAATACAGTGATAATTCAGATGGTACAGGATTATATGATACACCAAAAGCCAGTACAATGTATATTGGTATCGCTCCAAATAAAACAACATCTACTGAAAGTACTAATAAAACGGACTACACATGGAGTAAGTTTAAAGGTGACCAAGGTGACCAAGGTGATAAGGGGCAATCGTTAGTTAACTCAGTACCACAATGGTATTTATCTACTAGTAACACTACACAAACTGGCGGCAGCTGGGTTGAAAGTATGCCATCTGTAGTACAAGATAAATACTTATGGTTAAGATATAAATTAGTATGGCAGAACCCTACACAAACTACTTATACAACACCAACATTGGAGCAAGTGGCAGAACAAGTAAAAGATGTAACTAGCAAACAAGCAAAATTAGAGCAATCTTTAGATGGGTTCAAAATGACAGTAAGCAGCACATATGCAACAAAAGAAGGACTAAATGAAGTTAAGGAATCGATTCAAAATCAAGACGGGTATACTATAATACTCAGTAAAGAGTGTATAGTAACTACTTGTGATTAATGGAGGTGTTTATATGGCGACAATAACAGTATCAAGTAATCCTAGTACAACAGGAGATACATTAACAGTTAATTTCACAACTGATGCTACTAATATTACAGATATATTAATCAGTAAAGATGGAGGTAGTACTTATGAAAGTGCTACTTCATTTACTAATACTAAAGCTGTTTTCAATGTTAGTAGTTGGAATAATGGGACATACAGCAATTGCAAATTAAAATGTGTATATACCGAAACTAGTAGCGGCGGTAGTGATAGTGAAATATCTACAGAGAGTGGAACATTTGGAGCATTGCTATCAAGTGCATCTACGTGGTATGTAATAGGAGATAGTATTAGTGATACTAATTTATTACCACAGACGAAATATATGACTGTTTTAGGAAATAAATTTAATAATTTGACAATTAATAACGTAGGTAAAGATGGGTCACATTTTACTAACAAAACTACTGGATATAGTACTTTCGCAACACTTCTTGGAAAATTACCAAGTAACGATCCGAGTGTTATCACTATATTTGGTGGTGTTAACGATTATATACAAAGTTGCACAATAGGAGATATAAGTAGTACTGATACAAGTAATTTCTATGGAGCATTAAATAGCTTCGTAGCTGCTTTAAATAGCAAGTATACCAATGCTAAAAAGCTATTTATTATCCCACTTAATATGAGAGCAGGGGTGTTCAGTACAAATAGTAACGGTACTAATAGTTTAGGAAATACATTACAACAATATAGGGATGCTATTATAGCAGTGTGTAAGGCTAATAATATTGAATATATAGATTTACATGCGGATAGTGAATTACAACCTGATTTAATTAGTAGTGACGGATTGCACCCTACACAGGATGGGCATAAATTATTAGCATCTAAATTATCTAAATGTAAAATAACTTCAGGTTCTGTAACGCCTCCAGCACCTTCTGAAACATACACCGTAGCCGAATCAGGAAACTTCTCAACAGTGGGCAAATGTGAAGGAGTTCAAGTTGATTCGAGTGGCAATTTAGTAGCTTCCACACTTGGTCAATGGGGTATGGTAAAACTAGATAAGACAGTATCAAAACTTAAATTCACTGTTAGAGATAGCGTAGCTGATTATGGAGCATTATGTTGGTATATATATAACAATAATGGGGATGGCACTTATAATATGATAGCTTTAGGAAATACAAGCGGCGGTGAAAATGGTAAAAGATTCAAAATGACTATTCCGGGTACAGGTGCTACCCAAATTGATAAATTAGAAATAAATACAATTAATCCAGGGGAAACGTTAACTATTGAAATAAATGGTAATACACAAACTATATATAGACAAGACGGTAGTAAATTAGTTACATTGACTGGAAATATGAGTGGATGGTGTGGTCAATCTACTGCTTCATCCCCATTCTGTAGTAATATACAATACATCTCAGGAACAAGTACTACTGAAACATTAACTATAAGTAATATAGGAAACATAACACAAACTGAAAAAACAGAATTTTATATTGAATATACTACAAATATAGCAGTAACAAAGCATGAGGTTTCTTGGGACGGAGGTAGTACCTTCTACGATAAAACAAGCGATGTAACTTCTAGTGGAACAACTTATAAATTTAAACATGATAATAAAGCTAGTGCTGGAACTTATCAAATGGCTATAAGAGTTACAACAGCTAAGGGTACAACTAAGACAAGTAATGTATTTACTGTTATATTAGAAGCTAAAACTAGTGATGACTCAATGATTTTCACACAAGGTAAAAAATTAGATAACGGAGTAGTCACTGATACAACTGATAATATATACTACACTACAGTTAATAAGATAGCAGTAACTGGTGGAAAAACATATACACTTAATATAAGTCCAGTAAATTATACTTGTATATGTTTCTATAATAGTAGTGATACTTATTTGGGTAATGATAGTGGTGGTTTTGTAGAAGCTAATACCTCTGACTGGTCAGTTGGAACATTATCAACTGCATTTACAGTTCCTTCAAGTGCATCTTATATTAGAATATGTGGTACAGGTACCAACGGACAAGTTACTGCGACAATAAAAGAAAGTAGCACTCCAACTCCTAATCCAAATCCTTCCGAATTATTAGATTCTACTGGAGCTTATGTAATAGATGACTTCTCAAGTAACACAATAGATTCAAATAAGTGGTCATATGAATTAGGTTATGTGAGAAATAATGAAACTCAAAAATATACAAATACAAATGCTGAAGTTAATGACGGCATATTAGCACTAAGAGGATTAAAAGCAAGTGATGGTTCTTGGACATCTGCTTCTATTATATCTAAAAAACATTTTGCCTTCATGTATGGTAAAATAGTTGCTAGAATTAGAGCATGTAACTACAATGGCGCATTTGGTGCGTTTTGGACTTTAGGAGATAGTTTTGAATTTGGATATAAAGAAAATGGTAACCCTGATACTTTAGGTGAATGGTGGGCATATTGTGGTGAGTTTGACGTTATGGAATTCTATAACGGTAAACTAACTTGTGGCGCGTTCTTTAATGAAAAAGAAGAAAGTGGACGTGTATGGTATAATGATTATCCAACTGGCGATTGGCATGAATTTGCAATGGAATGGAAAACAGACGGTACATTAATTTTCTCTATAGATGGGCATGAATTATCAAGAACAAGTGCTACTGATAATAGAGCATTCCATATACCACATTTCATACTAGTTAACCAAGCGATTGGTGCTAGTGGTGGTACTCCTGATAGTAGTACTACTGAAATTACTCAATATGTAGATTGGATAAAATATTATCCACTAAGTACTGATAATCTAGTATTAAATTCTAGTGACTTCTCACTAACTGCTATGGATGCCAATGATAGTTCACATAACTGTATGGTAAGACCAACATTCAATGATAACTGTATTAATAAATCATTGACATGGGAATCTAGTAATTCAAGTTTAGTTTGGGTTCATAGTGGATTATGTAGTACTAATGCAGATGCTAATGGTGAAGTAACAATAACTGCCACTTCTCACTCAGGTGTATCAAAACAAATTACATTAACGGTATCCAATGGTACATTAAGAGAAAAAAGTTCAGGCGGTTCAACTACGCCAGAACCAGCTCCTGGTACTATTGGTAATATGACATTTGGAAAAAAAGTTGATACTAGCACACATAAAATAGTTGATAGTAGCAGCGATTGGGCAACAATTAATCCAGTAACAGTTGAGAAAGGTGGATACTATACATTACAAATGGATGCTACTTGGGTATGGTGTTACGCTTATGATGACAATGATAATTTTGTTAAAGAATTATTTACTACTACAGGTGACTATAACACTAAATATTCATTTACTGCAACAACAACTAAAATAAGATATGGATGTTATGACCCACGTAAGTATTTATCATATTGTAATTTAACTAAAACAAGCTAGGAGGTGATTGTTTATGAGTGAAATATATAGTAATTCATTTACATCAAAAGTTAACAGATCAACCACAACTACAAGTGCTACTATATACAGTAATACATTCACTGCAACAGTAAATAAAGTAGTTGTAGAAGAAACTAGTAACAATACTCAAATTAATATATACAATGGAACTACTCAGTTAGTCGCAGTTGACTCAACACCAACTGACGGACAATATAAAGTAACCATAACCAACACTTCTAACTGTACTGCAAAATTGGAGAATGATCATAAAACGATCACTCTCCTTACAGTAACAGGAAATGCTGGTGAGATACAGGTATCTATTAACATTGAAGGAAAAACAAATGTTAATAAGACTATTCCGGTTGCGTCTATTACAAAAAGCTCTGTTATTAAACATAATGAAACACAATATCAACAATTATCTGATAAATTTGCTTGGTGGGTTAAAGGTAATAATACAAGTTCAATGGCACTAACAGAGGATGCATTGAATATAATAACAAAACAAGTGAAAGTGACTGGCGATATGATAGTTGATGGTGCAATTGACGGTAAAACTATTACGGGTGTAACTATTATAGGAGGTACTTTTAGAAATCAAAATAATACGTTTAGTGTAGATAGTGAAGGAAATATTGTTGGCGCAAAAATGCAAGGTTCTGAAATTATAGGTAGTACTTTTAGAAATCAAAGTAATACATTTAGTGTAGATAGCGAAGGTAATATAGTTGGTGCACAAATACAAGGTTCTGAAGTTATTGGGGATAGTTTCTCAGTTGAAGGAGAACTTACAGCGGACACTATAACTGCAAATAAAATAAATAGTGCACAATATCCAAGTACCTTGGAAGATGATATACAAATATCAATTAATAGTGGTGGTAGTGATGACAATGAACTATATGATGGTGTATCATTTAGAACAGTAACAGGGGCATTAGAAGCCTTACCTAAATTCCTAAATGGGAAAATAGTAAATATATGGATACAAGAAGATATTTATGAAAATATAGATATTAGATATTTTAGTAGTGGTAGAATTAACTTATATTTAGACGGCAATACTGTATATGGATGGATTAGAAGTTATATGAGTACCATTAAAGTGTATGTATATGGAGGCTATATGAAATTTGAAACTGAAAGGACAGGTGTAATTCATCCAAGTACAGGTTGTGCAGTTGCTAGTAGAACGGCTAGTTTGGTTGGACAGGAAAGTTCACCAATTAATGCTTATAGCTTAAAAATATATGGTAGTGATAATCCTTCCGGCAGTGCTACTACGATTGTTGGTATGGCTTGTGATTCCTATGCGTCTGGATATTATAAAGATTTACAATTTATCAATTGTGATATAGGTTTTAGAGCAAATGCAGGAGGAAGAATACACGCTGCAAGTTCAAGTGGGGTATGTAGTCAATATGGATTCGAAGCAGTAAGTGGAGGATTAATCACAATAGCAAACAGTCCACAATGTGGAGGTAATAAATCCAATACTCATGTAAGTTCACCAGGTCAAATAATAGCCCCTACTAGTGTTACATATGAAGGAGGCAACCAATCTACAGATGACAACCCAGCTCCTACTCCAACAACTACAAAAACTGTAACAATAAAATCTAACAGTGGTGATACTTATAGAAGTAGTGTATATAACAATTGGAAGAAAGATAATACTGCAAGACAGGGTGACTATGGTTACGGTGATTGTAATGGATGCTGGTTCTTTGGTAGCCAATTCAATCAATTTAAGGGTAAAAATGTAACAAAGATAGAACTTACTATTAAGAGAATATCTGGTGGGGCTAATGCTGCAGTTCCAATAGTAGTAAAAACTCATAACTACACAAGTAGACCAAGTGGAAAACCTTCATATGGTTCAAGTTGTGGTAGTGTTAGTATCGCAGTTGGTAGCAGTGGTAAGTTGACTATAACTAATAGTACTATATTAACTGCTTTAGAAAATGGTACTATAAAAGGATTTGGTATTCAGTCTGCTTATAATTCCAGTAGTTATGCAGTATGCTCAGGTAGCGTTACGATGAAAGTAACATATAAAGAATAGGAGGGATTAATCAAAATGGATGCTATAAATACTATAAATATAATAGCTAAATTATATAAACAAGAATTGGCAGAAGCTAATTATGAAAAAATATTATATCAAGCTCAATGCGAAATATATAAACAACAAATTGACATATTAAAAAAAGAAATTGAAGAATTAAAAAACGAAAAAGAAAGTAATATGCAATAGGAGGTGGATTGCAAATGATTTTTACTGAAAGTACAATTAAAATCTCTAACAATGTTTCAAAAATGGATTCGACTATTGTACTTTATAGAGGAGATAAAAATGTAGAGATAAGATTTACTATATTACAATCTCCTTTTAAATACAGTAATACAGTAGCAACCAATGTTATTGAGTCAACTAATGCGAGTTATGGACAACTAGTAATAAAAACGCCAAACAGTAAACCCCCAATATTTAGTGAAGTAAGTGCCACTAAAGAGGGTACAGTATTATTTACTATCACTAAAGAAATGATCGATGAGATTGAAGAATTAGGTAATTATACATTCCAAATACGTTTATTAGATGAAAATAAACAAAGTAGGGTTACAATACCACCTGTCGAAAATGGTATTGAAATTAAAGAGCCAATTGCAATTGAAGACGATAATACTACAAATGTGGTGGGGTTAGCAAAAGCAAATTATGCCGTTGCTACATTATCAGATGTTAATACACCAGCATTTGACGATAATGGACAATATATTAAAACTAATTGGAATGATGGCGATGTTATCACAAATGCATCATTGAATAAAATTGAAGATGGTATTTACACTACGAATGAAAATGTTACAGCAACTAAAAAATATGTAGATGATAATAGAATAGGTTATATTAAAAGTGAAACTGTCGGTGAAACCATTGATACTTCAACTATGATTAATTCTTTTAACAATAATTCGTATATATATGAAAGCAATAATGTTACTTACTTAGAAATGGGCAAGGAATATCATGTAATAGTTAATGGCGTTAGATATAGAGCGTTATGTATAAATAATATACCAGGTAATGATCAAATATATGAAACAATAATAGTACATGGTGATGGATTTTCAATATCAATAATGAATAAAATGGGCTATAACACTAAATATTATACTGATAATACTAAATGTGTTTATGAAATAAAATTAAGCGATGAATTATTAGCTGCTCCCCCAACAATACAAATATTAAAAATGGATATAGAATATATACCGACTTATTTAATGCCAAAAGATTTAGAAATATTAAATTCTATTAACGTTAATCGTATAGGTGATATCGGGACAGGTAGCGCAGCAATAGGATATAAAAATACAGCAAGTAATGATTTCACATTTGCAATGGGTGTACAAACAACTGCAAGTGCTCCGGGCGCCCATGCTGAAGGTGGACTTACAGTAGCAAATGCTAGTTATTCTCATGCCGAAGGTTTTAAATCTGCATCTACTGGAGAATATTCACACGTTGAAGGTATAGTTTGTGAATCATCAGGACAAGGTTCGCATGCTGAAGGTTATTATACAGTAGCTTCTGGACAGCGTAGCCATTCAGAAGGATGCTTTACCGAAGCTGCGTCACAATATCAACATGTACAAGGCAAGTATAATGTAGTAGATTCAAAAGGCGTTTATGCCCATATAGTAGGTAATGGTGCTGGTGATGCTAAAAGGTCAAATGCACACACTTTAGACTGGCAAGGTAATGCTTGGTATTCAGGTAAAGTTACTACAGGCGCTGCTCCTGTTGAAGACATGGATTTAACTACTAAAAAATATGTGGATGATAAAGTTACTAGTTTACCTCAACTATCCTTTAATGAAGCTGGTGAATTAGTTGTAACAATAAATGGAGTTAGTAAAACTTTTGTACCTAAAAATGTATAATTAAGGATAGGGGGAATATTTATGGATACAGAAATAATTATAGCAGTACTCGCATTAGTAGGAACCTTAGCCGGTTCATATTTTAGTAACAATAAGCATACCGCTGTTATGGACGAAAAGATTAAAGATTTAAAGAAAGACATAGCAGTTTTGTCAAACAGAGTAGATCGTCATAATAATCTTGTAGAAAGAATGGCGATAGTAGAGGAACACATTAAAATGAGTGATAAAAATAAAATGGATAAAGAAGGAGATTGATAGTATGGATTTAAGTTTTATAAGTGAATATGCAGTACCAGTAATAGTTGGTATATGTTTGTGTGTGGGATATGTTATTAAAACTAGTTTCTCTAGTATAAATAATAAATATATCCCTTTAATTATGGCTATTTTAGGGGTACTATTAAATATATGGATAACTCTTACAATAAACCCAGGAGTGTTATTAGGTGGTTTATTTAGTGGTTTGGCATCCACAGGATTACACCAAGTATTTAAAGAATTATTAGAAAGCGAAGAAAAATAAAAGGGAGATGATTTTATGTCATATTTAGTTGGTATAGATGCAGGTCATGGTATGCATACAGAAGGTAAAAGAACACCTAAACTTATTGCTGATATTAAGGTTGATGGTAAGGTAGTTAAAAAGAAAGGTGAAATAATACACGAAAACGAATGGAATAGAGCAGTAGCAAAATATTTAGCTTCAGCTCTAAAAAGATGTGGTATAGATTATTTTTACACTGCCGATATGACAGGAAAAACAGATGTGCCTTTACGTACAAGAGCAGCTAGAGCAAATAATAAGAAATGCGATATTCTTATAAGTTGTCATTATAATGCTTTTGGTATGTGTTCAAGTTTCATAAATAGAAAAGGTGGACTTCTTGTACTTAGAACTAAAAACTGCTCAAGCAAATCTATCAAATTAGGTAAACTAGCAGCTAAGCATTTAGCAAATGATATTGATTATACATATTCTTATGGATTAAGAAGAGATGTGGATATTAGTGGATTTACATTAGCAATACTTAGACAAACAGATATGCCTGCTATATTAATCGAGTATGGATTTATGGATGTTTGGGCTGAGGCTAAGTTAATGCCCGTTCCAAGTCGTCAAAAGAAATGTGCAGAGGCTACTTGTAAAGCTATCTGTGAATATTTCGGTGTTGCTTATAAAAAACCAAATAAAGAGCAAGCTAAAGAACCAGCAACTGAACCAAGTAAATATTCTAAAGGAATATATAGAGTGACTACTGATGAATTAAATGTCAGAAAAGGCCCGGGGGTAAAATTTGAAAAAACAAATGAAGTCCATAAGGGTGATGCATTTACAATCGTAGAAATTGATGGTAATTGGGGTAAATTAAAATCTGGTGAAGGTTGGATAAATCTTAACTATACAGAAAAAGTAAAATAGTACTCTACTCTGCTCTTCTCTACTCTATTTAAAAAAGGGGCGTATACGTTTTTGTATGCGTCCTTTTAACATATTCTTTTAATTTTTCATACGTCCATGTACCCCTCCTAATTGGGTAAGACATAAAATATACAGTTTTATGTTTTAGCTCTCTGAGGCTCTATTTTCGATTCTAAGCGTTTTTGGTCAGTATTATGTCAGTAAAATACGCATTTTTTACATCTTATATTATGAAAGAAAACTATATTTTTAAAGGAGTGTTTTATATGAAAAAATTATTAGGAATAACAATAGCAATGATGTTAGGAATTAGTATGATAGGATGTGAAAGTACTGAAGAAAACAATACTAAAGTAGAAAAACCTGAAGTTAAACAAGAGGAACAAGTTGAAGTTAAAGAATCTGAAACTGAAAAAGAAAAAGTTGTACCTGAATTTGATAAGAAAGAATTAAAACATTATTTAACAACTAACTTATCAGAGGAAGAATACGATAAATATTTTAACAGCATTAAAGATGACGAAAATGGATACTATGGACGTCGAGTTATTGAATTTGATGGTTGTATACTAGATGCACAATTAAGAGAAGGATACGACACAAGATTTGAAATGCTAATGGCAGCAGGAGACTATAGTGAAGACGAAATAAATGGTCCATATATTAAAGTTAAAGATATAGCAGGAACAGAATTAGGAAATTTAGTATTTGGAAAATGTAACGTAAAAGTTAAAGCAACAATAGATAAATACGATAGTGAACAAGGTTATCTAATGATAGACATATTAGAAATCGAAGCTAGATAAGACTAGCCCCTTCTGGGGCTTTTCTTTTTGCGCGAAAATAACAAGTCCCTTTATGAAAGAAAACTATATTTAAGGGAGAGGTTAGGTATGGATGAAATGAAATTAAATTTAAGTTCAAAATTTATGAGAAAGATAGTTTCAAAATTAATAAGCAAATATTTAAGCAAACAAATTGGAAGTAAAGTAACTTTAGATTTAAATGCATTAAATGTACGCTTTGACGATGGCGACACTGTTATAAAAACAGATTTAGAACTTAGAATGGATAAACATGAATTCAGAAGACTAATGAAGAAAATAGATATAGATGAATTCTAGAGTATTAGTCCTATCAAGGGCTTTTACTTTTGCGCGAAAATTACAACGTCTATTATGAAAAGGAGTTGATATTATGAAAATATTAATAGGTTGTACTTTAATCGTTATAGGTAGTGTAAGAATAATAAAAACTATAAAGGATATAAGAAACGACAAAGAAGGTATATTTATAAATGTTAATGACGTTAAATAAGTATTAGTCCTATCAAGGACTTTTACTTTTGCGCGAGAAATGCATATCCCTTTATGAAGTAAAATGTTTATTGTGCTATTTATAGCGTCAAGGCACGGTTGTGTCGGCATTTTATTTTTTACTTTTGCGCGACAAATACATGCTCCTTTATGAAGAGAGTATAAATAGTAGATTATATATTAGGTGTGGTTAATATATGATTACGATATTTTAGATATATGAGAGTTTCGTACGACCGCCAGTAATGGTACCCCGAGTAGCTCATATATTAGTCACGAAATATCAACTAATACATACTCTCTTATGAAATATATTTATTAGGAGGAATTACTATGAAAGAAAATAGAAAAGTTAAAAATTTTATACGAGAACATAAAACAGAAATCATAATTGGAGCTGGCGTAGTAGTATCTGCAGGATTAATGTTTAAGTTAAAATCTGTGGCAGACGTTGCTATGAATAGCCTAAATCGAGAAGAAAGAAGAGCGTTATTCGAAATAAAAGAAATAACTGAATCTATAGAAAGATTAGACAAAAATGCCCCGATAAATAAATTTGACAGAATACCTAGAAAATTAAAACGTATCGAAGAATTAAAAGTAGATTTATCAATGATAAGAAAAGATAAGAAAAAAGTCAAAATATTATAATGACGCCCCTTCGGGGGCTTTTACTTTTGCGCGAAAATTACAACGCCTATTATGAGAGACAGAGGTGTCTCTACCCCCTTTTAATGATAATTGGAGCCTGAGCGGACATGGGCTCCTCTTTTTCTTTTGGACATATTTGGAAAAATATGGTATTATTTATTTAAGATTGGAGTTACGTAAGATGAAAAAAATAGTGTATCAAAAGGACATCGATAAAATGCCGAACCGAGACCGTGGCAATATACTATTAAAAGAGGGATGGCATTTCAAACGGTTATATTCAGAAGCAGAAACGGACAGAGAACAAAATGCATATTTTTGCATGATGCGAATATTTATGCAAATGGCAGCTTATGATTTTGGTTTTAATAACGAGTACGACATGTACTCATATTTAGATGATAAAGGAGTGGATAAAATATGATGAATGATGTAATTTTAGGTTTAATCTGTTTTGTATTAGGATTCATATTTGCACGTTGGCGTATTACTAACAAATATTATCTTGGCAAAATGAAAGTTGATTACACAGATCCAATGAAAGATATTTATAGTATGCAAGTTGAAGATTTCAATAAAATAGATAAATCCAAGTATGTATTGTTTAAAGTTGAACGTACGCAAAAATAACAATGCCTATTATGAGAATAAAGATAAAGGAGATGGGTTTATGAATAAAGATAATAAGGTGTTATTGGAGAAAGTAATAAACGATCGTCTTAACAAAGCGTTAGAGGATAATGATGATACTAGCACAAACTTTGACGAAGCTATGGCGGCAATCGATAGACAAAAAGATTTAGACTCTGATAAAAGAGATAAAATAATCAAACTTGTCGAAATCGGAGCGGCTGTGATAATTACGCCAATTATTGAGGCTAAGTGTCGAAAAGTATTCGCTGAAATGATTTGTTCATTCGAGAAAGATTATACTTTTACAACAACTGCCGGAAAGGCTTTATCAAAACTATTTAGACTTTAAATAGATTTTCAAGCTCAAGGTTATGGGAACATAGCCTTTGAGTTTTTCACGCGAAATTTACAAGCACTATTATGAGAGAGAAAGGTAGATGTCGATGGACCAGTACAACATCAACAAATGTTATGAGCTGGATGAAGAATGAGAGAATTGAATAATAGTAGATTCAATGAAGGTTAACACCGGATGAGAGCCCTTTTTCTTTTATTTTTCGAAAGGAGTGGTAATATGAATTTAACTCAAATAGCATCTAAGACACAACATTATACAAAAAAGAATGCATCAACTATATTAACTTGCTTAGGAGCTTTAGGAGTTGTAGGAACGACACTGTCAGCCATTAAAGCAACTCCGAAAGCTATAGAATTATTAGACAATGAAGAAGATATGAAGATAGAACGAGACGGTCAATATCTTACAAATTTTGAAAAAGCACTTGTTGTAGCGCCTGTATATTTTCCAACTATATTATTTGGTACAGCTACAATAATATGTATATTTGGAGCAAACACATTGAACAAAAAGAAACAAGCAGCTCTTACAAGTGCTTACGCATATTTGAATTCATCTTTCAACGAATATAAAGACAAAGTCAAAGCTATATACGGTGAAGATGGAGAAAAGAGAGTTCGAGAAGAAATAGCAAAGGATAAATATATTCAACAATCTATGCCGGAATCTGATAAAGATATATTGTTCTTTGATGAATACTCAGGACGATATTTTGAGTCAACATTATTTAATTTACAAAATGCTGTCTACAAATTAAATAGGACTTTCGCATTAGAAGGTTATGTTAATCTAAATGAATTTTATAAATATGTAGATTTGCCAGAGACTGAATATGGTAACGTGTTAGGTTGGTCAGGATTAAAATGTTGGGAAGTATGTAACTATGCTTGGATTGAAATTAAATGGGAAGATATGGAGTTACCAGATGGTTTGGTAGCACAAGCAATACGATTCACTATACCACCTGAAGAAGGTTATGAAGAATGGTAAGTACGCAAAAATTACAACGTATATTATGAGAAGATTATATTTAAAGGAGATGGGTTTATGAAAACTAAAATCGATACAACTGCATTATTATCTATAGGAGCTACTGTACTAACTATAGCGGCAGCGTTAGTTGGACAGAAATCTAATGATAAGCAAATGCAAAAAGCGGTTCAAGAAGAAGTAGCCAAAGCTCTTGAAAATATGAGCAAAATAAGCGAATAGTAAAAGAAGTACGGGTCTTGCATAGACTTGTACTTTTTATTTTGAGGAGGGTAATTATGGATATTAAAAACTTATATAATGGAATAAAAGATAAAGCAACAAAACATAGTCCTGAAATATTAATTGGGGTAGGTATAGCAGGTATGTTTAGTTCTGTTGTAATGGCGGTAAAAGCAACACCTAAAGTATATTCTGCAATAGAAAAGGAAAAAGAAATAAGAAGACTTGAAGAAGAACCAGAATTAACTAAAGTTGATATTTTAAAAATGTCTTGGAAATCATATTTACCAGCAACAATTATGTTTGGTTTATCAACAACTTGTATTATAGGAGCAAATAATGTTAACGCAAAAAGAAATGCCGTATTAACTACAGCTTGTCATGTTTCAGAAAGAGCTTTATCTGAATATAGAAATAAAGTTGTAGAGGTTATTGGTGAAGAAAAAGAAAAAGAAGTACGTGACAAAGTATCTAAAGATAGAATGGCAAAAGATCCGGTATCAAACAACACAATTATATTCTCTAAAGGTGAAACTTTATGCTATGACACCATGTCTGGAAGATATTTCAATTCTGATATAGATAGAATAAAGAAAGCTGAGAATGAATTAAACCATATTTTATTAACTGGTGACTATTGTTCATTAAATGAATTCTATGACATGCTAGATATACCAGCTACTGAAATGGGAACTGCTGTAGGATGGAATGTTAAGAACGGTATGGTAGAAATATATTTCAGTGCACAAATAGCAGACAATGGTCAACCTTGTGTAGTTGTTAATTATGGTATTCAACCAACTTATAATTTTGATAAATCTTTTTAAGTACGCGAAAATTACAACGTCTATTATGAAAAGAATATAAATTTTAGGAGGTAATATTATGGAACAAAACTTAACTTATAAAATGGATGAAAACGGTGTAGTGGAAGATATTGTCGATGAAAATGGACAATCTGTAATGGGAACTTTTGACGAAGTTGAAGCCGAAGAAAAAGAAGATTCTAATGTCAATGTAATGGCAATTGGAGCTGGAATTGTAGCGGTTGCAGGACTAGCAATGCTAGCACGCAAACCTATAAAGAAAGTATTCAAAGCTACTATGGCAGGAATTAGAACTTTCAAAGCTGAGATGAAACAAAGTGATGATGAAGGATTAGACACTGACGGAGATGTTATCGAAGCTGAAGTTGAATCTGAAGAAGTATAATTAGTGACATAATTATATCTATAAATGATGTATGAATTTAAAGGAGAGAGCAATTTAAGCGATTGCTTTCTCTTTTGCTTTTGTTGTTATAAAAATATATTTATAAAGGAGCGTTAACTATGAAAAATGTTATAGGCGAAGAATACAAATCAAATTCTCACAAATCTAAAGGTGAAGTTAGAAAAGAAGATAAAAAGATAGAAAAAGTAGCAACTGGTAAAGTAAAAACTAAAAAGAAGTCAGGAGCTAATAAGCTTTCTGAGGTATTTGTAACGGAAGATATTTCAAGCGTAAAAGATTATATTTTATATGATGTATTATTACCAGCAGCAAAGAAGACAATATCTGAAATAGTATCAAATGGTATTGATATGTTGTTATATGGTGAAACAAAATCTAAGAGTAAATCAAGAGGAAGTAAAGTATCATATAGCAAATATTATGATGATAGAGAAGACGATTATAGAAGAAGTTCTAGAAGAAGAGCTGTAGGTTATGATTACGAAGATGTTATATTAGAATCTAGAAGAGAAGCTGAAGAAGTATTAAATAGAATGGAAGACTTAATAGATTCATATGGCGTTGTAAGTGTTGCTGATTTATATGACTTAGTTGGTATATCTGGAAAATACACAGATAATAAGTACGGATGGACTATTCTAAGAGATGCTGGAATAGAAAGAACTAGAGACGGATATTTATTAGTATTTCCTAGAGTAAAACCATTATAAGGAGGTATATTTATGATAATAATAGATGGCCTTATAGCTTTATTTTTAAATACCAATTTTGAAAAAATATTACCAATTCTTGGAATAACATGTATGATTACATTTTTAAGATTATCTATGAAAATATCACATTTTATAGATAAGATATATTATGAAGCAAATGTGGAAAGTTTAGAAAAGGAGGAAAATAAATAATGAGAAAGAAAAATATTTTACCTGTAGTTACAATGTGCATTGGATGCATTGGAATTGGTGTCGGATTAGGAATAATGATGACTAAAAAAGCGTTAGGAGGTCGTATATAATGAACGAATATGATAAAGAAATCATTGTTGAAGATGATAACGTATATACAATAGTCGAATATTTCGAAGATCATCCTATAATGCTTTTAGGTGTTGGATTATCGGCGGTTATATTAAGTATATGCAAAATTATAGATAATAAAAATAATAAGGAGATGAAATAATATGAAAAATATTAAAAATAAATTAATGGTGACTTATAGAAAATCTGAAATGAAAGTTAGAAAACATTCACCTGAAATATTAGCAGGTGTTGGAGTTGTTGGTGTAGTAGGAAGTTTCGTAATGGCTTGTAAAGCAACAACAAAATTAAATGATATTTTAGACGAATCAAAAGAACAATTGGATAAAATAAAAGAAGTGGCAGCTGATCCAGCATATACAGATAAATATGATGAGCATGATGCTAAGAGTGACACAACTATAACATATGTACAAACAGGAATGAAAGTAGCAAAATTATATGCGCCTTCAGTTATATTATGTGCAAGTTCATTAGGATGTTTATTAGCATCAAATAATATATTAAGAAAAAGAAATGCAGCTTTAACAGCAGCTTATGCTACAATAGATAAATCATTCAAAGAATATAGAAAAAGAGTATCTGAAAGATTTGGTGATGAAGTAGAAAAAGAAATAAGATACAACATCAAAGCTAAAGAAATTACTACAGTTGATGAAGATGGGAATGAAGTAAAAGAAACTATCAAAGAAGTAGAAGTTGACCCTAATAGTCCGGAAAGTTATAGTGACTATGCAAGATTCTTTGATGAAAGTTGTGCAGCTTGGCAAAACGATGCTGAATACAATTTAACATTCTTAAAAGCTCAACAACAATATGCAAATGACTTATTAAAAGCAAGAGGTAGATTGTTCTTAAATGAAGTTTATAGAATGTTAGGTATCGATGAAACTAAAGCAGGACAAGTAGTTGGTTGGGTATATAATCCAGACAATCCAACAGGAGACAACTTTGTAGATTTCGGTATATATAATATGCAAAGAGAAAGAGTTAGAGCATTTGTAAATGGATATGAACCAAACATATTATTAGACTTCAACGTTGACGGAGTTATATGGGATTTAGCTTGGTGAGATGAAATGGACAACTTAGGTACTGACAGTATATTCAATGATTAAATTATATTTATAAAGGAGAGGTTATTTATGAAGAAATCTAATTATATTTCTATAGCAACTGGTTTAGTAGGAGTATGTATAGGAGCTGCAGTAACTGCCATAGCATGCAAAAAAATGGTAGAGAAAGAAGTAAAAAACGCAGTTGATGAAAAAGTTAAAGATACAATAAAAGGTAATATCGACACAGAAAAATTAAACAAAGAAATAATAGACGAAACTGCTAGTAAAATAGAAAAAAATATAAAAGTTTCAAATGATAATATAGATAAAAAATTAAATAACTTCAACGAAAGAATAGCAACTATGGAAGATATTGATGCTAAAAAGATAGACCTTGCTAAAACTGGTATATTGGCAATAGTAACCATAGTTACAACATTAATAACTTCATATTATAAAAACCGTAATAATGTAGATGAAAATGCATTGATAAAGGTGCTAAAACATATAGATGATGTTGGAAATAGTAATTTTAGCGAATTTGAAAAACGTTTATGTGTATTGGAGGCGAAATAATATGAGCAAAAAATTTGTTGCTGTTGAATTATATAATTCCTATAAAAAACAAAACGGTAATGCTAAAAATGCAGATGTTAAACGTTTTATAAAATTACTAGAAGCTGGATTAAGTCATCCTACTATACGTAATAGTTTTTATATTATAGCGGGTGGTGTAGCGATAAGTTATATATTAAAAGAATTACCTGAAATTATAAAAGCGTTGAAAGATAACGAAATAGAAGTTGTAGAGATAGAAGATAATAAAGAAAAAGGAGAGGTTATTTATGAAACTATTTAAAGGTTTATGTATATTTGCAGCCGGCGCTTTAGCTGGCGCTGCAGTTGCAGCAAGAGTAGTAAGAGAAAAATATCAACAAGAAGCTGAAGAAGAAATAGCTGAAATGAGAGATTATTATAGAGAACTTAGAAAAGAAAACGTTGAAAAATATCCAGTTCAAAACGAAGAAGCAGAAGCTGAAAAAGAAGAAAACACTAAGGACGAATATAATAAAATAGTGAAAGATTACACAAATTATACACAATATAATGATACTGAAACTAAAGAAAATAAAAAAGAGGAAAAAGAAGAAAGAACTAATTATGAGCCTTTTATCATAGACGTTGAAGAGTTCGGTGAAGACCCTACTTATGACACAGCAACATTAACATATTACAAAGATAAAGTATTAACAAATGATCTTGATGATGTAATAGATTATAGTGTTGCAGGGGAAGAAAACTTAAAGATATTTGATGAACATCCAGATTGTAAAGCTATATATGTCAGAGATGATATTTACATGGTTGATTATGAAATATTAAGAGACCCATACCAATATGATGAATATGACGATTTCCCTGATAAAAAGCCTCATCAATTATAGTTCAGAAGGGAGGTTATTATGATTGACAATTACATTTTAAACGACTACTTTGATTGGTTATATTCTTTGGTAAACAAAAGACGATATACAAGACGTTCATATAAAAAGCTATTAAGATTATTACACAGTATGACATTTACATATGAAGATGATTTCGATTCTAACCGTGCGGCCGATGGTGAAGAATTGAGATGGAGATATGTATATGAAGGTGGAGGAAATAAAGATATTTTAGAATGGGAAGAACCGTGCACAGTTCTCGAAATGATGATAGCTTTATGTTTCCATATGAATAATATAATGGAAAACTCTGATGATGAATATACAGTAGCATATTGGTTCTGGATGATGATATCTAATCTAGAACTAGACGGAATGAATGATAGTAAATTTAATACAGCAAAAGTTAAAGATAGTATATTTAGATTTATGAATAGAGAGTATGAACCAGACGGAAAAGGAAACATCATAAGAATCGAAAATTGTAAATCTGATTTAAGAGATGTTGAAATTTGGTGGCAGATGTGTTGGTTTTTAGATAGTATTACTTAGAAAGGAGACACTATGTAATGTTAGATTTTTTAATGATATCTACAAGAAGTACAAAACGTGGTGTCATTGAAATATATCCTAAATTTATAATCAAGAAAAGTTCTGACTTAATGATAAGAGGTGGAGACTTCTATGCCATATGGGTTGAAGAACGCGGACTGTGGTCTACAGATGAGCAAGACGCATTATCTATAATAGATAAATATTTAGATCAATACGCAGAAGAAAATAAAGGTAAGTTTGAAGGACATGTCAGAATTATGCATATGTGGGATGCGGAATCAGGAATGATAGATACATGGCATAAATACTGTCAAAAACAAATGAGAGATTCATTTCATCAGCTTGATGATAAACTTATATTTTCAAATACGAAAGTATCAAAGAAAGATTACTCTAGCAAGAGATTACCATACCCTTTGGAGAAAGGTAACGTATCAGCATGGGATAAACTTATATCAACGTTATATTCTCCAGAGGAACGTCATAAGATTGAATGGTCTATAGGAGCTATAGTCACAGGCGATTCTAAACATATTCAAAAATTTATGGTGTTTTATGGTTCAGCAGGTACAGGTAAATCTACTATATTAAATGTTATTCAAAAGTTATTTGAAGGATATTATTCTGTATTTGATGCTAGAGCATTAGGTTCAAGCAGTAACTCATTTGCTTTGGAATCATTTAAAACCAACCCACTTGTAGCTATTCAACATGACGGTGATTTATCTAGGATAGAAGATAACACAAGATTAAACAGTCTTGTTTCACACGAGTTAATGACTGTAAATGAAAAATTCAAAGCCGCATATTCTAATAGATTCAATGCTTTCTTATATATGGGTACAAATAAACCAGTAAAAATCACAGATGCCAAATCAGGTTTGATAAGAAGGCTTATAGATGTAACTCCGTCTGGAAATAAATTGACTAAACGTGAATATGATGACGTTACAAAACGTATAGATTTCGAATTAGGCGCCATAGCAAAATACTGTGAAGATATTTATCGTAAGGACCCGGGAGCTTATGATGATTATGTACCAGTATCAATGTTAGGCGCTTCAAATGATTTCTATAACTTTGTTCTTGATAGTTATTTTACTTTCAAAGAACAAGAAGATGTACCGCTTAAGAGTGCATGGGAGTTGTATAAAACTTATTGCGACGAAGCGAACGTACCATATCCATTCAGCAAAAGGATATTTAAAGAAGAACTTAAAAATTATTTTAGAGATTATAAAGATAGATATACTAAAAATGATACTAGAATGAGAAGTGTTTATATTGGATTCAGAGCAGATAAATTTGAAGACGAGGAAAAAGAAGAAGTGCAAACACCTAAAATAAAACTTATAGAATTTAATTCTACAGAATCTATATTTGATAAAGATTGTGGAACATATCCAGCTCAATACGCAACCTCAAAAGGAACTCCATCTAAGAAATGGGACAATGTTACTACAACATTAGATGATATTAATACTAAAGAACTACATTACGTAAAAGTTCCTGAGAATCATATAGTTATAGATTTTGATATTCCAGATGAAAATGGTGAGAAATCATTAGAACGAAATGTCGAAGAGGCAAGCAAATGGCCTCCAACTTATGCTGAGTTCAGTAAAAGTGGAAAAGGAGTGCACTTACATTATATTTATACGGGAGATCCGAAAAAATTAAGTGCTATATATGCGGACCATATTGAGGTTAAGGTATATTCTGGAAAGAGTTCATTAAGACGTAAATTAACTAAATGCAATAATTTACCTATAGCAACAATTAGTTCAGGATTGCCATTGAAAGGAGAAGATAAAGTGGTTAATTTTGAAGCGATTAAAACTGAGAAAGGTATTAGGACTTTAATTAAAAAGAATTTGAAAAAAGAAATACATCCAGGAACTAAACCAAGTATCGATTTTATATATAAAATTTTAGATGATGCTTATAAAAGTGACTTAAATTATGACGTAAGCGACATGAAACCTGCTGTATTATCATTTGCAGCATCTAGTACACATCAAGCAGATTATTGTATTAAATTAGTCAATAAGATGCAGTTCAAATCAAAAGAACCGTCATTACCAGTTGGTTCCAGACCAGAAGATCAAATAGTATTTTATGACATTGAGATATTTCCAAATTTATTTTTAGTCAATTGGAAGTATGATGGAGAAGACAAACCAGTTGTTAGAATGATAAATCCAAAACCGGCTGAAATAGAAGAATTAATTAAGTATAAACTTGTAGGTTTTAACTGTAGACGATATGACAACCATATGTTATATGCAAGACTTATGGGATATAATAATCAACAGTTATTCAACTTATCACAAAAAATAATAAATGAAGGTAAAGGATTCTTTGGAGAGGCATATAACATATCTTATACTGATGTATACGACTTTGCAGCTAAGAAACAATCTCTTAAAAAATGGGAAATTGAATTAGGTATACACCATCAAGAATTAGGATTACCATGGGACAAACCAGTACCTGAAGAACTATGGACACAAGTAGCAGAATATTGTGATAATGATGTTATTGCAACTGAGGCAGTATTCCATAAATTAAAAGGTGACTTCACAGCAAGAGAGATATTAGCGGACTTAGCAGGTATGTCTGTTAACGATACAACTAATACATTAACTACAAGAATTATATTTGGTAAAGAAAGACATCCTAATCTAGTTTACACAGACTTGGCTACAGGAAAGCAGTATTATTAATACGCGAAAAATACAATGTCTATTATGAGAGAAAGATAACGTAGCTCAATGGTAGAGCAACGCCATTCCCGGCGTGTGTTGTTGGTTCGAATCCAACCGTGTCTTTTTCTTTTCATTTTTTCAAAGGGAGAGGATATTTATGAGTGAACAATTTGAATGTCAAGCATTTCCAGAATACTGGAACACATTAACTAAAATAGAGTTTTTACAAAGAAAGATAATATTAAATTCAGTGGCATATTATGTGTATGACCAATCACCATTAACTGATTCTTTTTATGACGGCATATGTAGACAATTAGTTATATTACAAGAAGAATACAATAAAGAAGGTGGTGACTTTGTAAAAGATAGTAGATTCGGTTATGCATTTTATGATTTTGATGGATCTACAGGATTTCATTTATATAATAGATTAAAACCTAGTGATAGATATTATATAGATATAATGGGTAGAGTTAAATTTTCTAAAGAATACAACAGAGGAAAAAAATATTATAAACACTTTTAGAAAGGAGTGATTAAATGGACATTATAAATGCTTTCCCAGGTTATGAATTTGTCGACGGAAAAAATATATATCGTGGAACAGATGTCGGAAAAGGCGGTTATGTTTATGCTGAACCAGGAATGTATGGCAACATTGCATTATTGGATGTTGCTTCTATGCATCCCCATTCTGCTATAAATCTTAATGCCTTTGGTGAATACACACAACACTTTAAGGATCTTGTTGACGCACGTATAGCTATCAAAAGAAAAGACTTTGATAAAGCTAGAAAAATGTTTGGCGGAAAACTTGCTCCTTATTTAGATGATGAAACAACAGCTAAGAATCTGACACAAGCATTGAAAATAGCTATAAATTCAGTGTATGGTTTAACCTCAGCAAACTTCGATAATCCTTTTAGAGATATCAGAAATAAAAACAATATAATTGCTCTAAGAGGAGCCTTATTTATGAGAACACTTCAAGACGAAGTTCAAAAAAGAGGTTTTAAAGTAGCACATATTAAAACAGACTCTATAAAAATTCCTGATGCAACACCTGAAATAATAGAATTTGTAATGGACTTCGGAAGAAAATACGGATATGAATTTGAGCACGAGGCGACTTATGACAGAATGTGTTTAGTAAATGATGCTGTATATATTGCTAAGTATGATAATGGGGAATGGACTGCCACAGGAACTCAATTTCAAATACCATATGTATTTAAGAAGTTATTTTCTAAAGAGGACATATTATTTGATGACTTATGTGAAACAAAATCTGTAACTTCAAGTTTATATTTAGATATGAATGAGAATTTACCAGATATATCTAGTTTAGAAAAAGAGTTAAATAAAGTTTTGAAAAATTCCCCAGGGGATGAAAATTTGATAAACAATTTAAAAGAAGAAATAGCAAAAGGACATAATTATAGATTCATAGGAAAAGTTGGCCGTTTCTGCCCTATTAAACCAGGTTGTGGAGGCGGTTTATTAATGCGTGAAAAAGACGGTAAATATTATTCAGCTACTGGAGCAAAAGGATATCGTTGGCTTGAGGCAGAGATAGTATCATCTCTTGGTAGAACTGATGATATTGACGAAGGGCATTTTAAAGAAATGGCAGATGCCGCAATTGATACTATTAAAAAATACGGAGACTATGAGTGGTTTGTATCTGACGCGCCATATACTCCACCTATATTTATAGAAGGTGAGTACGGTATGCATCCATTTTACGATGAAGATGTACCATTTATAGGTCCGAATGAATAGGTGATATTATGTATGAAATTATATTAAATTGGGTGATAGTTGTTGAGCTTATTTGGGTTATAGCCATGTTAATTGGTATATATAAAAATAGATTATAAAAAGGAGATTGGTATATATGAATAAAAGAATAGATAATATAGTAGTGGAAAATGCGAGATTAATATTTAAAAACTTTGCAGGTGAAGAAAGTAAATTTAATAGAGCAGGAAATAGAAACTTCTGTGTAATACTTGACGGAGATTCAGCGGAGGATTTAAGACAAATGGGATGGAATGTTAAAGCTTTAAGACCAAGAGAAGATGAAGACGAACCAACATATTACTTACAAGTAACTGTAGCATTTGGAAATTTCCCACCTAAAGTTATAATGATATCTGGTAAAACAAAAACAGTGTTAGACGAAGAGTCAATAGACACTTTAGATTATGCTGAGATAGCAAATGTTGACTTAATCATAAGACCATATCATTGGGAAGTTAATGGTAAAGAAGGTATTAAAGCATATTTAAAAACTATGTATGTAACAATTGAACAAGATGTGTTCGCCGGAAAATATGATTGTCTAGATGATGAGGATTTGCCTTTCTAATGAAACTTAGAGATTATCAAATAGACGCAGTGAAAAACATGAAAAACGGATGCATCCTAAATGGAGGAGTGGGAAGTGGGAAATCTCTCACTTCTCTTTCATATTATTATTTAAAAAATTCCGGGGATGAAAAATTCCTAAAAGGTGGTAAATACGTACCAATGAGTGATCCACCTAAAGATTTATATATTATAACAACTGCCCGTAAAAGAGACACTCTTGAATGGGAAGGAGAATTAGCACCATTTTTATTATCAGTGCATGATGATAAGAACATATATTCTAATAAAGTTGTAATAGATTCATGGAATAATATTCAAAAGTATAAGGACGTTAAAAATTCATTCTTTATATTTGATGAGCAAAGGGTTGTTGGTTCAGGAGCTTGGGTTAAAGCTTTCTTAAAGATAGCTAAATTTAATGAGTGGATATTATTGTCAGCTACTCCTGGCGACACTTGGATGGATTATATTCCAGTTTTCTTAGCAAATGGATTCTATAAGAATAAGACAGAATTTATGCGGGAACATGTTGTATATTCTAGATTCTGTAAATTTCCAAAAGTTGACAGATATATTAATACTGGAAGATTATTAAGATTTAGAAGGGAGATATTAATAGATATGGATTTCAAACGAGAAACAGTACAACATCATGAAGATATTTATGTCAAATACGATGTGAAAATGTATAGAGACGTTATGAAAAGACGCTGGGATATTTGGAAAGATGAACCTATTACAAATGCCAGTGGACTTTGTTATGCATTGCGTAAAGTTGTAAATACGCATCAGTCCAGACTAGATGCATTATTGGATATATTTAGTAGACATAATAAAATTATTGTATTCTATAATTTCGACTACGAACTTGAAATATTAAAAGATATTTACTATGGACGAGATGTTAAAGTTGCAGAATGGAATGGGCACAAACATGAGCCTATACCTAAATCTAAGAAATGGGTATATTTAGTTCAATACACAGCTGGAGCTGAAGGATGGAACTGTATAGAAACAGACACTATTGTATTTTTCAGTCAGAATTACAGTTATAAAATCATGCATCAATCAGCTGGTAGAATAGACAGGCTTAACACTCCATTTAAACATTTATATTTTTATCATTTAAAAACACACTCTGGAATTGACTTAGCTATATCTAGAGCTATAAAAAGTAAAAAGAAATTTAACGAAAAAGCTTTTGTTAATTTATAGTACGCAATAATTACACATTCTATTATGAGAGAATAAATAATTAAAAGTTGTTATCTAGGGCCGAATGGACGGTCAGATATGCGTAATAGACTTAGTGCTATAGGGTATAAAGAGGGAGGAGTCTGATAACAAGATATGCAGATGGGTAGGGCCGAATTGACGGTCAGATATGCGTAATAGACTTAGTGCTATAGGGTATAAAGAGGGATCGAGTCGCCATCGTGGTATGCATTCTCTTTCATTTTCGCGAAAATTACAACTCCTATTATGAAATAAAAATATTGGAGGGTGATTTTATGTTCAAAAATAATAAAGAAAAACAAACTAATGAAAGAAAAACTTTTAAGGAATTTGTTAGTGATAATCGAGGAAAAATTATGGTTATTGGTGGAACAGTAGTTACTATTACTGCAGGAATTATTCTTACAAAGAACTATAAGAACTTAGCTAAACATTTAACAAAAGCAAATGCTAAGGGCGATTTAGGTCTTTTAGCGAATAATGAATTATTGGAAAAAGTAACTGTAACTGAAAACATCATAACTAATAGTGGAATCATCGATCAAGCAAAAGCAACAATAACTAGAAAAAGAGATAACTTAATTGGTAAGTTAAATCGTTATGAAAATTTAGAACAAATCAACGACAATATTAAAGATATAATTAAAGAAACAAAAGCAGGTATTAAAGGATATGATAAAATGTTAGATCAATGCGATGAATTAGAATATCTATACAAATGTAGAACTATAGGTGAAAACCTATTAGACGATTAACTAAAAAGTTAGTAATAGCATAAGAGGATTTAAACAAGTCCTCTTATGTTTTTTTTATTTTTCCAAAGGAGATGGTATGTTTGGATGAAAAATTAGTATTAATTGTAAATGGGAAACCAAGAGCAGGTAAAGATACATTTGCTATAATATTAAACAAATTACAAAAAGTTTATAAATATTCAATCATAGATAAAGTAAAAACAATAGCATTAGACTGTGGTTGGAAAGGTGGTAAAACCGAAAAAGATAGAAAATTCTTAGCGGATTTGAAACAACTTACAACTATATATAGTGATATGTCTTATAATGATGTTGCTGAAAAAGTAGATGCATTCTACAATGACGATATAAAGGAAAAAATTATGATTATAGATATGAGAGAACCTGACGATATAATAAGAGCTGTTTGCGAGTTCGATGCGATATCTATATTTATAAAAAATGACAACGTACCTGAGATAACTTCAAATCAAGCTGATGCGAATGTTGAAGATTGTTGGTACGACTATTATATTACAAACAATGGAACTATAGAAGAATTTGAAAAAATTGTAAAAGCGTTTTATTATAATATATTAATGAAATTATAGAAAGGGGAATGATTATGGCGGTAAGTAGAGAAATGTGGGTTGAAGATTGGTTAGGTAAAGATAATAAATTAGGATGTGATATTTGGCGTAAAAAATATCAACATGAAGGAGAAACTTTTCTGCAATGGTTAGATAGAGTTTCTAATGGAAACAAAGAACTTAAGAAAGATATTTTAGACAAAAAATTCTTATTCGGAGGAAGAATATTATCAAATAGAGGATTACAAAAACAAGGACGAAAAGTAACATATTCTAATTGTTACGTTATGGAACCACCTGAAGATAATCTAGAATCTATATTTGATACTGCTAAGAAATTAGCAAGAACTTTCTCTTATGGTGGAGGTTGTGGGATTGATATTTCACAACTTGCACCTAGAGGAGCTGTTATAAACAACGCTGCTAAAGAGACAACAGGAGCTGTATCATTTATGGACTTATATAATTTGACAACAAGTTTGATAGGACAAAACGGAAGACGTGGAGCTTTAATGATATCTCTTGGTTGTAATCATCCAGATCTTGAAGAGTTCATAGATATTAAAACAGATTTAAATAAAATAACTAAAGCTAACATATCTATAAGAGTTACAGATGAATTTATTAGGGCAGTCGTTTTAGGAGAATACTACGATTTAACATTTGTTAGAGAAGAAACAGGAGAAGAAATAGTTAAGACTATATTTGCTCCTACTATATTTAAAAAACTGTGTGCAAACAACTGGAACTATGGAGAACCAGGAATGTTGTTCTGGGACAATATAGAAAAATGGAATCTTCTTGCAGATGACTCTGAATTTAAATTTGCTGGTGTAAATCCTTGCGCTGAGGAACCATTACCAGCTGGAGGAAGCTGCTTGCTAGGCGCCATAAATTTATCTGCATTTGTTAAGAATGGTAAATTTGATTTCGATGATTTTGCTGAAACAGTAGCACGTGCAGTTAAAGCTTTAAACGAAGTTTTAGATGAAGGATTAGAATTGCATCCGTTAGAAGAGCAAAGAGAATCTGTTGCTGATTGGAGACAAATAGGTCTAGGTATTTTTGGTTTAGCAGACATGCTTATAAAAATGGGTATGGAATATGGTAGTGCTGATTCTATAGTTTTATGCGACCGTATAGGTTTTGTAATGGCGGACACAGCAATAGGTGCTTCTGCATATTTAGCCAGAGATAAAAAACCATATAACAAATTTAAACCTGAAGCATTAGATAAGAATTTATATTTCATTGAAAATACAAGAGAAGAAACTAAAAGAGCTGTAAAACGTTTTGGATTAAGAAACTCTCAATTATTAACTATAGCTCCTACTGGAAGTATTTCTACAATGTTAGGAGTATCTGGAGGTATCGAACCTATATTTGATACAAGCTATACAAGAAAAACAGAAAGTTTACATGGACATGATGAATATTATGAAGTTTACACACCTATAGTAAAAGCATATTTAGATAATAATGAAGTAATACACAACCTTAATACTGGTAAACCTGTACTTCCATCATATTTTGTTACAGCAAAAACAATTGACCCAATGAAAAGAGTAAAAATGCAAGGTATTTGGCAAAAACATATTGATGCATCTATATCTTCTACTGTAAATTTACCAGAATCAGCAACTATAGAAGATGTTCGTAAACTTTATATTTACGCTTGGAAAAATAAACTTAAAGGTTTAACTATATTTAGAGAAAACTGCGCTAGAGTTGGCGTATTAACAAGCGAAAAGAAAGAAGAACCAGAAGTTAAGATAGAAGAAAAAGATATTTTACCAGAGGAAAAAGTATTTGACAAAATCAAGCCTATGACAAGATCCGATTTAGGAGGAAGATTAAATGGTGGGACATATGTTAAGAAAACAGCATGTGGAAAACTATATATAACAATTAATAGAGATGATAATGACAACTTAGTTGAAGTATTTATTGACCCAGGAAAATCAGGAGGTTGTGTAGCTAATGCAGAATCATTAGGACGTATGGCATCTACAATGCTTAGAGGTGGAATGGCAATAGAAAGTATAGTCGACTCTGTTAAAGGGGTTAAATGTTCAGCATGTACTCAAGCTAAAGGTAGTAAAAAAGTTATAGACGGATTAAGTTGTGGCGATATTTTAGCTAGAACTATACAAGAAGAATACGACAGATTCAACAAATGTGAAAACAAATGTAAACTTAGAACGAAAGAAGTCAAAGAAACATCTAGATTAGAAAATATGGCTGCGATGTTAAATCCAGAAAACTGGGTAGTTCCAAATAACACTTGTCCAGAGTGTGGTATGGAAATGACTAACGAAGGTGGATGTGTTACTTGTAAGAATTGTGGATATTCTAAATGTGATTAGGAGGTAATATTATGTTAAGATTCTTATGGAGAATATTAGAAATGGTAGTCGAAGTGTTTATTCATGCTGCAATTTTAGCATTTGCAATCTTGGCATTCCTTTTATTAATGCTAGTTATAATATTTTAATACGCGAAAAAAACATATTCCTTTATGAAAAGAATATATAAAGGAGAGGTTATTATGATGGATTTAAGTTTAGTAAAAATGGTAAGTGAAAAAGAATTAGAAGAAGGTTTAGGACTTTATGAAAGAGCATTAAAAGCTAAAACAAAATTAGCTAGAAATACTTTATTAAGAAAGTCTGCCGACTTATTAGGATTTGACACTATAGCAGATTTATTAGATTTCTTTACTATATTATAACCTAATCGATATTGACTTAATTAAGGATGAGCCTACACGGGCTTGTCCTTTTTATTTTAATTTTATAGGAGGATTATTATGAACGGTAAATATTGTAAACTATTAGAACAGAGAACAGATTTAATAAAATTTATAAAAGAAAAAGAGTTAGAAAGAATAGAAACAGATTTATTTAATTTTAGTAAGTTAGCACCTCTTTATGAAATTCTAGAAAAAATAGATATACAATTATTAAAGGAGGCGATGTAAGATGACATGTAGAAGAAAAACTAAAAAAGAAAGAGAACTAGTTGCAGATATTCACAAGCTATGTAATTTATATTGTAGTCAACATGAATGTTATGAATGTAAATATGGAACTTATCCTAATGATGACTGTCCTAAAGCTTACGTTATTGATTTATTAGACAAACATAGAGATTATGAAGAAGAGGAGGAAGAATAATGAAAGTATATGCTGTTATATCTCAATGGATGGATTGCGATGGTGATTGGATAGATAGAAGAGTTGAAAAAATTTGTAAAACTAGAGAAGCAGCCGAAAGATACATGGAAGAGCATCTTAGATATGGAAGAATTCAAGTATTTGAATTATACGAATAATTAAATTAAAAAAGATATTTTCGAAAGGGAGGTAACAACTATGAGCAAGGAATATGACGAATATATAAAAGAACATTGTGCAAATGTTAGAAAAGGATTCTATTGGATTAAAAGAAGTTTGCCTGAAGTACTTATCGATATTCCTGGCGTTGATTACGAATTAAATATATTGCTTCATGATGATACAAAGTATAATAACGACGAATACGATGCATACGATGAATATTTCTATGGAAAGAAATCAAAAGACAGTGAAAAGAAAATGCGATACGCGTTCCAATATCATATACATCAAAACCCTCACCATTGGCAACATTGGGTTCATTTGACAGATGACGGAAGACCTAGTGTTATAGCATTAGACATGCCTTATGAATATATTATCGAAATGATTTGTGACTGGTGGTCATTCAGTTGGAAATCCGGAGATGTGTTTGAGATATTTGACTGGTATGAAAAGAACAAAAAGATTATGAAATTAAGTAAAAGAACAAGAGATACAGTCGAAGATATTTTAGACAAACTTGAAAAGAAACTAATCAAAGTCAGAGGACCTAGAAAAAAATAAATTAAAAGAGGTGTTTAATGATGATTATGAATATTATAGAAATGATATTATGGTTCATACTAGCAGACTGTATTATTGGATGTATATTGTTTGGTATTATGTGGTTTAAAAATCGATAAAAAGGAGTGTATTAAGTATGTCAAGTATTTTATTATGGGGAGCTATCATTGTTGGTGGCTCTTTTATTTATATCGGAATGGGAGGACAACCTTCCAAAAAAGAACAAAAAGAACAAAAAGAAGAGCTTCACTATGAGAAAGAAACATATGAATATTTTTGTAAATTGCCATTAGATGAGCAAGAAAGATATTTTAATGAAAATCTAGACTTGAGATATTACAAAGATGATTCAACTGTAGGATTAACAAATGATAAATACTTGAATGCTAAACACGCTGAAGAAATATCAAGACGCACTGGTAAACCATTCACCGATAGATACAAAGTATATTAAAAATTAGGGAGAGGTGTTTGATATGATTAATAAATTCTTAGATAACTATGAGTTCTATAAAACTTATGAAGAGAATGGCCCATTTTCTAATGAAACTATAAGAAAGGCTGATAGATTTTTAGCAATCAAAAATAAGAAAAAGAAATCTAAAAGAAAACAAAGAATCACTGTTAATCAATTAAAGAAAAAAGAGGGGCGTGAATGTTATGAGAACGTGTAAAGTTAAACCATTAGAATCTGATTGTATGAGATGTTTATCATTACAAGTAGAATGGGGAATAATGCTTTCATGCGATGAGTGTGTATCAAACTATAAAACATATACATTATTAGAATTAAGCATGTCTGGTGCCTATGCTGTAGTAATGGACACTAATGGAAGATTAAGCAGGGTTAGTATAGATAGAGTAACTATGTTAAAGGACGGTGATTTTAATGAAAACGTGTAAAGTTAAACCAACATATTTTCAATGTGGAATGTGCCTTGACTATCAAATAGAAAGCTCTGTTGTAGCATTATGTCACCAATGTGAGCCTGCCAATAAGAGATTTGACTTAGTATGCATGACTGATGAGTTTGCAATTGTTATGGATGAAAGAGGTGAAATGGAAAGAGTAGAAGTAGATAGAGTTCATGATATAAAAGAGGAGGAAGAATATTAATGAAGATATTTGTATCTTTACCAATGCATGGAAGAACTGATGAAGAAATTAAAAAAGAAATGAAAAGAGGTGTGGAATATTTAAAAAATTTTTATAAAAATGAAAAAGTTGAATTAATTGACACATTTATAGATTTAGGCGATGCTCCAAGATTAGCATATTTAGGCCGTTCTATACAGTTAATGGCTGATGCTGACTTGGTTTTATTTATGCCAGGATGGAATGGAGCTGACGGATGTCTTGTTGAGCATTTGACAGCAATTAGATATGGAATAAGAACAATGTATTTTGTAGAGGAGGATAAATATGGCTGGATTTTTTAAGCGTCTATTTTGTAAACATGAATATAGAATGGAAGAATATTTCTTCGGTGATATGAAAAATTACGGAAGAGGCGTTGGAATATGTACAAAATGTGGAAAAAGAAAGGTGTTGAAATAATATGAGAATAGATAAATTTAAACATGCGGATAATTGGCAAGATGTTAAAGATGCAACTATGAATACAATAGGAAAAAACACAGGAGCATATCCTGATAGTAAATGGAAAAGACAATTGATATTATCAGAACATTCACCAATAAGAAAATTAAAATTTGAATGGCGTTGGTATGATTTGAAATCATGGGTTTCTGTGCATTTTGTTAGACATAAATTTGGTATAGACCACTTTGTTAAAACTCAAAGAACTGACCGTACAGGAGTTAATAGAGATGATCTTCCACAAGGTAGTTTAGTAAACCATGAAGTTGAAGCAAACGCACAAGCACTTATTAACATATCTAGAAAAAGATTATGTAGCTGCGCTTCTCCTGAAACTAGGGAGGCGTGGCAAGCTGTTAAGGACGAAGTAGCTAAAACCGAACCTGAATTGGCAAGCTGCATGGTTAGAGAATGTATTTACAGAGGTTTCTGTCCTGAGATGTTTGGTTGTGGATATGATAAAACAAAAGAGTTTGAAGAAGAATTAAAGAAATATAGAGGAGTTGAATAATATGTTTTTGATATTAGTAGCTCTTGTATGTATCAATTGCGCCTTATGGAAAATAGCTAAAATTTTAGAAAGGAGATTAAAGTAATATGAAGTTCTATATTATTGAAAAAATATTCGAACTTTTGATAGTTTGTCTAATTATAATATTTACTTTAATAATATTGATAGAGGGTTAAAGGAGCACAAATTATATAAGTAAAGGGGAGAGAGGTTATGTTATATTACGATTTAAATAAATATCAAATACCAAAGGATTATACTTATAAAAGTTATATTAATGAGGCGGTTAGCAACATTAGAAAAGGGAACAACGCTGACTATTATAAAGATACTTTATTTAGATTAACATATCCTGTTGCAATAGGAGAACTAAACAAATACGCTAATATTGATGAAATCACTGAGTTGTTGCCTATAATGAGTATTGCATTTATGAAAACTGTTGAAAAATTTGATTGTAGCAAACAAAATAGCTCATTTATGAATTATTACAAAAGAACTATGCATAACGATATAATACTTGCTTATGATAAGCACCGAGAAACTAATGAGAAAACTAGAGAAGAAATTAAGAAACGTATAAAAACTATGGCATCTTTAGATTATCTTGTTAACATTAGTGCTGATGATGAGGTCCCTGTATATTCGCTTGTAAAGGATGACAAAGCTCGTATAGATGAAAAGGTATCATATGAAGAACTTGTTGACGTTATATTTGAAACTATTGATAAAATGTTCTCTGAATCACAACAAAAGAAAAAAGATATTTTCGTAAGTTACATCAATGCTTGTATTGCTGGTGAAAAAATGAATCAAAAGAAAGTGGCTAAAGAACTTGGTGTGACTGTAAGTTATGTATCTAAAGTTGTAGTCAAGTATAAAAAAGTATTAAAAGATAAATTAAAAAGGAGAGGATATGAATGTTAGGTAAAGTATTATTTTATGGTTTGCTATATTTTATGGCTGTAGGTTTGATAGTTATGTTCTTTATGGGAGCTCATGAAGACGATTTATAATGGTCAGTTTTATTTTTAAAAAGTGGGCAGTGGTCAGTTTTATTTGGCCATTCCCTATTTTTTTGCAAAAAGCTTGAAAAAAGTGGCCAAAAATGGCCAGAAAAAATGGCCAAAAGCCCACTTTTTTTGAAAAGTGGCCACCCCCTCAAACCCAGTGATTGCAACGGTTTCAGGGGTCTTGTGGCCAAAAACCCACTTTTTTCTCTTATTAATGTGAAAAAAAAAATAAATATATATATAGATAGGCGAAAAAAAGTGGCCATTTGACCACAAACTATTTTGGAGGGATTATAATGAAAAAAGAAGAAATGTGTGTTAATTGTGTATTTTGTGAATTGAATAATGGAGTAGAGTATTGTGCTGTAACAGGAGGCAAGACTGAAACTGATGGATATTGTTTGTCTTTTAAAAAAGAAAAAGATGAATATAATGAATATAATGAATCTAAAGTGTATATTGATCCATTAACAACTAGAGATGAAATGGCATGTATAACTGCTGAAATAAAGAGTGAAAGTTATCCAAAGCTATCTAGACTTATAGAATATTTGATGAAAGAATATTTAGTTAAAGATATACAAATAGAAAAAGTGTTAGAAGCAGGAGAAGAATTTTATAGAGCTAAATTAAAATATGAAGAATTTCCATTTTAGTTAGGAGAAGATATTATGGGAGATAGAAGTTTAATGCAATTTTTATTCATATGTTTATGCGTTATATTTTTGTGTTCGCTTATAGTGGACTCAATTAAAGATAAAATGAACAAGTAGGAGGATATATTATGAAACTATGTGGTAATGAAGGATGTAAATGCGAACATGTTCAAATGTGTGCTTTATGTAAACACTATGACTGGAACTACGAAGTCTTAGATAATGATTTATATGCTGATCTTATGTGCAATTTAAAAAATGATGTTGTAAAAGGTTTTAACTATTGTGAAAATTTTGAATGCTTTAGATTGGAGGACAATAATTAAGAAAGAGAATGATTAGGGTACGCGAAAAAAACATGCCCTTTTATGAGGAGAGAGATATGTTGTGGGATTACGGAAGTAAAGAGCAGTTGTTTAGTCTTAGACTAAGTGGAGGACTGTATATCTCGTCCTTTTTGTTTTTAGAAGAGAGGCTTGAAAAAAGTATAAGAAGAAATTCTTACTCTCTTCTTTTTCATTAAGAGCGATGGAAACTATATTTTAAAGAGGAGATGATTGTATGTACGAAATTTTAAAAACCTTATCAAAACCTAATATGTCAATGTTAATGATAATGAAATTGTACTACTAAGGTTTGAAAGGGGATATTCTATTATGGGGAAATTAGAAAGAGATTTTCAAAAAAATTTAATTAAAGAATTAAAAGATATTTTTGTTGGATGTATAGTCATGAAAAATGATTCTGCCTATATTCAAGGAATACCGGATCTTTTAATTTTATACAATGACAAATGGGCAGCTCTAGAAGTAAAGAAATCTGGAGCTGCATCACATCGTCCTAATCAAGAATATTATGTTGACAAAATGGATGACATGTCATTTGCAAGATTTATATATCCTGAGAATAAGGAGGTAGTACTAGATGAACTTCAACAAACACTATTCTCTGGAAGGTAAACATGCATTCCTGGGTGCTAGCAAATATCATTGGATTAATTATGATGCTGATAAATTAGTAGATTCATACACTAAATTTCAAGCAACATTAAATGGAACCATCTTACATGACTTTGCTTGCCAATGTATAACTTTAGGACAAAAGTTACCTAAATCTCAAAAGACATTAAACATGTATGTTAATGATGCTATTGGATTTAAGATGAAACCAGAACAAGTTTTATATTATTCTGATAATTGTTTTGGAACAGCTGACGCTATTATATTTAGAAACAATTTATTAAGAATACATGATTTAAAAACTGGTGTAACTAGAGCGCACATGGAACAGCTTGAGATATATGCTGCTCTTTTCTGTTTGGAATACAATAAGAAACCTAGCGATATTGATATGGAATTAAGGATTTATCAAAACAATGAGATTATTGTCCATAATCCTACAGTGGAAGATATTTTACCTATTATGGATAAGATAATCACGTTTGATAAAATAATCGATAAAATGAAGATTGAGGGGGAATAGTAAATGGCTTATCAAGATAAACCACCTATTGATGAACTATTACACTATGGAATGCCTAGACGTTCAGGAAGATATCCTTGGGGAAGTGGTAAAGACCCCTACCAACATAGCGGAGACTTTCTATCTAGAGTTGACGAACTAACTAAAAAGGGCATGAGTGAAAAAGATATTGCTGAAAGTATGGGATTGACTACTAGCCAATTAAGAACACAAAAATCTTTAGCTAAAGATGAAAGAAGACAATTAGAAGTTGACACAGCTAAAGGTCTTAGAGAAAAAGGATATTCTCTTAATGAGATAGCTAAACAAATGGGTTATAAAAATGACTCATCTGTTCGTTCTTTATTAAATGAACAATCTGAAAGTAGAATGAAACAAGCTAAACAAACAGCTGATTTCCTTAAAAAACAAGTAGACGAAAAAGGTATGATAGACGTAGGTGTTGGTGTTGAAAGGGAATTAGGTATATCAAAAGAAAAACTTAAAACTGCTTTATATATTTTGGAAATGGAAGGATATAATACATTTGGAGGTGGAGTTCCTCAAGTTAATAATCCAGGTAAACAAACCAACTTAAAAGTATTATGTCCACCAGATACACCTTATAAAACAATAATAGATAAAAACGGTAATGAAAGAAAAGTATCTAGTGCTATATATGATTATCAGAATGTACACTCAGTACATGAATATACATCACATGATGGAGGACAAACATTCGATAAATTTGTTTATCCATCATCTATGGATTCTAAGAGACTTGCTATAAGATATGCTGAAGATGGTGGATTAGAAAAAGACGGACTAGTTGAAATAAGAAGAGGTGTTGAAGACCTTAACTTAGGTAATTCTCATTATGCACAAGTTCGTATTATGGTTGATGGAACTCACTATATAAAAGGAATGGCTGTATATTCTGATGATTTACCAAAAGGTGTAGATGTAATGTTCAACACTAATAAAACAAAAGATAAATCTAAACTTGAAGTATTGAAACCGATAAAAGATGACCCAGATAATCCATTTGGTTCTTTAATCAAAGCTGGTGGCCAAAGTTACTATACTGATAAAAATGGTAATAGAAAACTTTCATTAATAAATAAGAGAGCAGAAGAAGGTGACTGGGGCGAATGGGCTGATAAATTACCTTCACAATTCTTATCTAAACAAAACTTATCATTAGTAAAGAGACAATTAGGCTTAGCATCTGCAGATAAACAAGCAGAGTTTGATGAAATAATGAGTTTAACTAATCCTACTGTTAAGAAAGCATTACTTAAATCATTCTCTGATGACTGCGATTCAGCAGCAGTGCATCTACATGCAGCAGCATTACCTAGACAAAAGTATCAAGTAATCTTACCGGTACCTTCAATGAGAGATAATGAAATCTATGCTCCTAACTATAATGATGGGGAAAAGGTAGCACTAGTTAGATACCCTCATGGAGGACTATTTGAAATACCAATCCTTACTGTCAACAATAAACACAAAGAGGCCAAAAAATTAATAGGAGCTAATGCTAAAGATGCTGTTTGTATTAATAGTAAAGTAGCAGAGAGACTATCAGGAGCAGACTTTGATGGTGATACAGCAATGGTTATTCCTACAGGTGGTAGTGTTAGAATAAGTTCTAAACCACCATTAAAAGCGTTAGAAGGATTTGATCCTAAGATGGAATACCCAGAGCGTCCAGGAATGAAGTATATGAAAACAGGTAAGAAAGACAATACACAAAATGAGATGGGTAAAATTTCTAACTTAATAACTGATATGACATTACTTGGAGCTAGTGATGATGAATTAGCAAGAGCAGTTAGACATTCAATGGTTGTTATTGATGCTGCTAAACATAAACTAGACTACAAGAAGAGCGAAGCTGACAATAATATTAAAGCATTGAAAAAGAAATACCAAGGTCATGTTGACCCTGAAACAGGAAGATACAGTGAGGGTACAGGTACAATAGTATCCCGTGCCAAAGGACAACAATCAGTACTTAAAAGACAAGGTTCTCCTATTATAGATCCTGAGACAGGTAAACAATCATGGAAAGTAGCAGATGATTTAACATATGAAAAGAAAATAGTAGATAAGAAGACTGGAAAAGTTAAAACTAAAACAATAACTAAGACACAAAAAAGTACTAAGATGTTCGAGACTGATGACGCATACACATTGGTATCAGATAGTAGGAACCCAGTTGAATTAGTATACGCAGACTATGCTAATCATCTTAAAGCCCTAGCTAACCAGGCCCGTAAAGAAATGGTAACTACCCCAGACATACCATATAGTCCTGAAGCTAAGGCCCACTATCAAAAAGAAGCGGCATCCCTAAAAGCTAAAGTAAACGTGGCCCTAAAGAATGCCCCACGCGAACGTCAGGCTCAGACCCTAGCTAATGCCATAGTTCAAGCCAAGGTAAAAGACAACCCCGATATGACTAAGAAGGAGAAGAAAAAGGTTGGACAACAGGCCCTAGATAAGATGAGAAGACAGGTGGGGGCTAAGAGAGAATTAGTTAAGATTACAGACAAAGAATGGGAAGCTATACAGGCAGGAGCCATATCACCGAATACATTAAAGACCATCCTAAATAATGCAGATATGGATACTGTTAAACAATTAGCTATGCCTAGAAGCACTAAAGAACTAAGTCAGGCTAAAATAAATCATATAGCTACTCTTAAGGCTTCTGGCTATACTAATGCCCAAATAGCACAAAAACTAGGTGTATCTGCATCAACTATAATCAAGTATTCAAATAAGTAATTGTTTGATTGATTATATGTAATTAATTTGTTTAATCAATTGTTTAATTAATGTTTTAATAAATGTTTGTATAAAGTTTTGAAAGGAGCTTAATTAAAATGAAAGTAATGTTATCAACAATTGATAATCCTTTTAATCCTTTTGAAGATTTCAATTCTTGGTTTTTGTTTGATGTTGAAAAAGGTTACAATTCATGTTCATACTTAGCAAGAATAGCTAAAACATCAAATGAATTCACAGAAGAAGAAGAAGCAGAAGAGATTGAAAGAGCTATTGATGAAATAATTCAATATGATTTTATGAATTTATATATAAAAGTAAAGCAACCAGATTCAGAAGAAGATTAACGCACCCTGGAGAATTAATTTACAGAGGCGGGGGATGTGCGAAATTTGCACCCCCTCCCTGCATCGCCGGCCTCCTAAAAAATTCTCCGCAGGGATATTTTTGAAAAACACTTTAAGTTTGTATGTGATATTTTAGGGGGCTTACAGGTGCATTAACTAATGCTAGCGTTTTTTCCTCTCCTTTCGGCGCTAAAAAGTCTGTAAGTCTGCTAAAATACCACATACAAACTATATTTAATCTTGTGGAAAAGGAGGCGAAACAATGGCAAAACGAAGTAGAACTAACAAAGAAAGCACTGAGAAAAAAATTAGACCTGCAACTACTCCAGAAGCAAGAGAGAATCAGATGATAGCTTTAGCTGTAGACTTAGCTGAGAAGCAACTTATAGAGGGGACTGCTTCTTCTCAAGTGATAACTCACTATCTAAAACTAGCTACAACTAAAGAAAAGATAGAAAGGGAGATACTTGAGAAGCAGAAAGAACTTATAGTTGCTAAAACCGAGAACTTACAATCAGCTAAGAGAATCGAAGAGCTATATTCTAATGCTCTTAAAGCAATGCAAAACTATAGTGGGCAAATGACTAGTATGGATGGTGACGAAGATGATGATTATTAGAACCTATCAAGAATTAATTAAGTTTAAAACCTTTAAAGAGCGATACCGCTATCTAAAATTAGGTGGTAAAGTTGGAGAAGAGACATTTGGCTTTGACCGATATTTGAATCAGAAGTTTTATAGGTCAGCAGAGTGGAAAAGAATAAGAGATTATGTAATTCTACGAGACAATGCTTGTGATTTAGGAATAGAAGATAGAGAGATTGATAATAGAATCATCATTCATCATATGAACCCATTGACA
>ERZ824575.334-NODE-334-length-63985-cov-17.672814_pt1 | contig 63985 bp, 59 predicted proteins | sample MGYA00519470_ERZ824575 | MGnify/ENA primary metagenome ERZ824575 (study PRJEB31778, sample SAMEA3449170) | human gut metagenome | biome: human gut; feature: human-associated habitat; material: faeces | place: United Kingdom | collected 2010/2012 ... | reverse complement strand
CCTTGTGCCGCTTTACAAGGACTGGAACGAGGTATTGCAGCACCGGGCAGAAATCGCGGACGGGAAGTATATCCGGGAAGCGATTTACGGCTTGAAAGAGCCGCCGCAGGAAGAAACCGTTGAGATTATCCGCATGAGCGAGGTTGACACACAGACCGTTGAATGGCTATGGGAGCCGTATATTCCCTTTGGGAAAGTAACCATTGTGCAAGGCAATCCCGGCGAGGGCAAGACCACCTTTGCCCTACGCCTTGCCGCCGCCTGCACCACCGGGGGAACGCTGCCGGGAATGAAGCCCTTGCCGCCATTCCAAGTAATTTACCAGACCGCCGAGGACGGGCTGGGCGATACCGTCAAGCCCCGCTTAATAGAAGCCGAAGCCGACCTTGACCGCGTGCTTGTGATTGATGAAGCAAAACGGGAGCTTACCCTGTCCGACGAGCGCATAGAAAAGGCAATCACGCAGAATAGAGCGCGTCTGATTATCCTTGACCCCATACAGGCGTATATGGGCGACAAAGCCGACATGAACAAGGCAAACGAGGTGCGCCCCATTTTTCGCCGCCTTGCCGAAGTTGCGGAGCGTACCGGGTGCGCCGTTATCCTTATCGGACACCTCAACAAAGCTGCCGGAGGACAGAGCGCATACAGGGGCTTAGGTTCTATCGACTTTAGAGCCGCAGCAAGGAGCGTCCTTTTAATCGGGCGCGTGAAGCGTGAGCCGAATGTGCGTGTTATCATTCACGACAAATCTTCCCTTGCGCCGGAGGGAAAGCCCGTTGCCTTTTGCCTTGACCCGGAAACAGGCTTTGAGTGGATAGGCGAATATGATATAACCGCCGACGAGTTGCTGTCCGGTGCGGGCGGCAATAACGCCACCAAAACCGAACAGGCTGAAAAGCTGATACTTGACCTACTGGCAGACGGGAAAGAGCTTGCCAGCGAGGACATAGAGAAAGCCGCAGGCGACGCAGGGATTTCTGCCCGTACTGTCCGGGCGGCAAAGAAAAATCTTGACGGGCGCATTACTTCAAAGCGTATCGGCGCAGCATGGTATCACGCCCTAAAAAAGTGAACTGGCAAAATCCAAGTGGCAAAATCCAGATACCTTGCCACTTTGCCACTTCGCCACTTCAACCATAATCCCACAGCCTCATGTATGACCGCGTGGGGCTTTATCGTGGAAAAAAGAGCCTATGTTGCGTCAATAACTCAAAAAGGCACTTGACAAAACGCTTCATGGGGAGGCCCGGAAGATATTGCACCATTTCTAGATGAAGATGCGCAGAACAATCTGCCGCTTACGGCATCGGAAAGCCTGAGTCTTTCTCCAAAAATGAAGGTGACGGCAAACGACAACTATAACCGCAATAAGAACGTGATCGTGTTTGGCCCGTCCGGTTCCGGCAAGAGCTACAGCGTTGCTGGCCCGCAGCTATTGCAGTTTAACAGTAACTATGTGCTCAGTGATCCGAAGGGAGAGTTGCTTCAGGAATATGGCAATGTCCTACTCTCTCAAGGATACAAAGTGAAAGTGTTCAACCTGAAAGACCGGGATAAATCCGACCATTATAACCTTTTCGCCTACATAGAAAATGAGGATGATATTCTGGTCGTCACCAAGAACCTTGTCAAAAACCTGAAAGAAGATCCCACCGCCAAGAGCACCGCCGACCCGATATGGGAGGAAGGCATGACGGCACTGCTGGAGGCACTGATCGGCTATGTGTTCTACGAATTGGAGCCGGAAGAACGGAACATGAACAGCGTTATGACGCTGCTCCTTATGCTGGAATCGCAGGGGGATGGTCCTAACAGCGTAAGCCAGCTGGACCTGCTGTTTGATGACCTGAGCATCAACAAGCCGAACTCCTTTGCTGCAAAGCAGTATAAGCTCTATAAGATGGCTCCCGGCAAGACCGCACAGAGCATCAATGTGTCGCTGGGGCTGCGCATGAGCGCATTCAACATTCCGTCCATTGCCAATATCTGCGCGGACGATACGATTGACCTGCGGGAACTGGGCAGCGAGAAAAAAGTGGCGCTCTTTGTTGTTACGCCCGACACAACAACCGCTTACAATTTCTTGGCGGCAGTTATGTTCCAGCAGTGCTTTCAAATTCTGGTGGATATTGCAGACCACCGCCCGAATAAGCGCCTGCCACGGCATCTGCGGTTCCTCTTGGATGAATTTCCGAACATCGGCATGATACCGGATTTTCAAATCCTTATCAGTACGATTCGCAGTCGTGACATTGCCTGCACCCTGATTTACCAGTCGTTGAACCAGCTGAAAAGCCAGTACAAAGACGACTGGGCGACCATCTATGAAAACTGCGATTCTATGATCGTTCTTGGTGCAGGCGGCAACCCGGAAAATTTGGAGTTCTTCTCCAAGGCGTTGGGCAAGGCGACCATTGAAGTCATGAACACATCGGAGAACAAAGGCAGTCAAGGCTCGTATACGAAGTCCTATCAGGCTCTTGGACGTGAGTTGATGACCCCAGAGGAAATCCGAACGATGCCCCGCAACTGGTGCCTGCTGATGATTTCCGGCGTGGCACCCTTTTATTCACGCAAATACAATCTGAAAGACCACCCCAATTACCATTTGGTAGAAGCGGAAGGCGGCAAGCCTTTCGATTATGACAGGCGCGCAGAGCAGTCTTTTGCGGATTTTATCAGCAATGTGAAGGACGTAAAGACTGTAAAGCTCTGTGCCGAAAATAACAACTGAACGGAGAAATGAACAATGGAAATGGTATCTACGATTACGACTCTCATCTCGAATGTTGTCACCTTTGCCGGTGGCCTCCTGCTGCTGTTCGGCGCGGTGACGCTGGGCACCAACCTGAAGGACCACAACGGCCCCGGTATCAGCAGCGGTGCATGGGCAATGGCAGGCGGTGTGCTGATCATTGCCGTAGCCGCTTATTTCGGCACGCTGACGGTCGGGTAAAGGAGGGCTGCGCTATTTTTGAAGATACGATACGTAGCCAGTTGGAGGGCATTTCTGCCACGGTCAACTCTATGGGGCAGAATTCTGGACTGCTCAGCAGCCTGACTGACTGGAACAGCACCTTGGCGGGCTATGCTGACAGCATAAGCACCGGCGTGGTCATGCCGGTGGCTTTGACCCTGCTGGCGCTTTTTATGATTCTGGAGTTGTACAATGCCACCCAGCGTATTGCCATGAACGGCAGCAACAACGCTTTTACGATCCAGCAAATCGCACTGGTTATGCTGAAAATTGTTGTTTGCCGGTGGGCGGTGGTGCATATAACGGAAATCCTGAACGCACTCTTTGAAGTTGCGTCCACCGTGACCGTTGGCATATCCGGTTATGTCGGCAGTGGTGAGGTCAATACGACCGTTGATATTGAAAATGCTATTGCTGCGCTGCCGGGCGGCATTGGCAATATGCCGGTGGCGCTGGAGCTGATGGTCGTGGGCTGGATGCTGCGCATTGTGAACATCGTGGTCAAAACCATTGTGGCTGCACGTTTTATAGAGCTGTACGTCTACAATGCGATGGCATCGCTGTCCATAGCCACACTGTGTTATCAGGAGCTGCACGGCATTGCGGTGAACTTCCTCAAATCCTACCTCGCAGTTGCCTTGCAGGGCGCGGTGCTGTATCTGGTCATTGGCTTTTATCCGGCACTGGCTGGGTCACTGGGCATCGGTGGCAGCATCACGGAGCAAGCGTGGGCAATGCTGGGGCAGTCGGTGATCCTGCTGGTGGCAGTGTTTATGAGCGGAAAGTTCACGAAAGCCATTACCAATGCGATGGGCTAATACCATTTGGAGAAATAACTATGATTGCCACAAAAACAAACCTCGAAATTACAGAGTACAGGGAGAAGTTCTTTTTAGGACTATCCCTCCGCCAGCTGGCCTGCTTTGCTGCGGCTGCGGTGCTGGCGATTGCGACCTGCTTTGTCTGTCTGCACTGGCTGCGAATGGATATGCAGGTCGTTTCTTATATTGTCATGGTGGAAGTGCTGCCCTTTCTGGGGCTGGGCTTCATCCGCCGTGATGGTTATCCGTTTGAAAAACTTGTAAAAATCTATTGGGCGTGGCACAGCCAAAATCCGGAAGTGCCGATCCGCCCGTATAAGGAGTGTCGCTATGTTCAAAAGAAACGGACTCGCCGAAGTGTCGAATGTGAATTCTACTGCCGCAGAGATGAAAAAGCAGCGCGCAAAGGAAGAAAAGCAAAGGTCAAAGCAGCTGCGCAGATCCGCAAAGCAATCCGAAAAGGACGCCGCGCAGAGCGCCCGCCGTATCAGAAAACGCCGTGCGCCTGAAAAGGCTGCGGACTGCCTGCAATACGAAAACATGTACGAGGGCGGCGTCTGTGAGGTGGAGCCGGGGCTTTTCTCCATGACAATGGCATTCACCGATGTTAATTTCCAGCTGGCGCGACAAGAAGATCAGAATAGCCTTTTTGCCCAATACAGTGAATTTTTGAATTATTTTGACCCCGACATTCATCTCCAAATCAGTCTGGTGACCCGACGTGTGGATGAAGCGGAGTTCCGCCGAGATACTTTCCTGCCGATGCGTGGTGATGTGCGTGACCAGTATAGTGAGGAAATGAACCGGGTTATATCGGAAAAGGCACTGCAAGGGCAAAACGGACTGATTCGTGAGAAGTACATTACCATCAGCATACACGAGGACGCCTATCACAAAGCACAGATTCGGCTGTTCAAACGTGCAGAGGATATTCAGAATATGTTCAAGCGTATGGGCAGCTCAATGCGCGTGATTACCGGCATTGAACGCTTGAATCTTCTGTATGGTATTGCCCATCCGGAAGAAGTGATGGATTTCTCGTATGATTGGCTATTAGCGGAAAACTCTCTGACTACCAAAGAGTTTATTGCGCCCAGTGGTTATAACTGGAAGCCGGAGCATGATGATTCCCGTGCTGTGTACAATGACCGCTACCAGTTTGGTGAGTATTACGGCAAGGTGCTGTATCTGCGGGATATAGCACCGCAGATGAAAGACAATCTGCTTTCACTGCTCAGTGATTTGGACTTTGACAATGTGATTTCCCTTCATATTGATGCGATGGACCAGCAAAAGGCAATTGAAATGGTCGAAACGCAGTTAGCCTATATGCAAAAGGAACAGGGAGATGGGATGAGCAAGGCCGTGCGTATGCACCTGCCCGCATTTATGGGTGTGCGTTATGAACTGACAAATCAAATCGATGGTGCCAAAGAATTGATTGATAGTTTGCGCAATTACGATCAGAAAATTTTCAAGGTCTGCATTCTGATCCACACCTATGGCCGTAGCAATGCTGAACTGGACGAACGGGTGCAGCAAATTTGCAATACTGTGCAGCAGCAGACGTGCCGGTTCAGCCCAATTCCCTTTGAGCAGTGTGCAGCAATGAACAGCGTTTTACCACTTGGGAAAAAGGGATTGTCACTGGAACGCACACTTTTGACAATCAATACAGCCATTTACATTCCTTTCACCACGCAGGAACTGTTCCAGCCCGGGGGACTGTATGAAGGTATCAATGCTCGCAGCCGGAACCTGATTATGGTCAACCGTAAACTGATGCCAGCCCCTGCCGGTATGGTGCTGGGTATGACCGGTTTCGGAAAATCCTTCGCAGTTATGCAGATGATGGCAGGCATCATGCTGCGCTGGCCGGAGGACGACTTGGTGGTCATAGACCCGGAAAACGAATACGCACATCTGGTGGAAGCCTTTGGCGGTGAAGTTATTGAAATTTCGCCGTCCAGCAAAGCGCACATCAATCCGATGGATATTTCCGAAGATTACGGTGATGACGATAACCCGATTCGCCTGAAAAGTGAGTTCCTGCGTGATTTTTGTCAGTTGATTTTTAACCGTGAGGATTTAACACCGCAGGAACGCAATACGATCGATCAAGCAACCCTGCTGACTTACCAGAAATATCTTCTGCGCCCGGAGCGCGAACAAATGCCGACACTGAACGACTTCTACAGCAACCTTCTTTTGCAGGGCGCAGACGGAAAAAACCTCGCCTCGGCATTGCAGATGTATGTGAACGGTACGATGGACCTGTTTGCCCACCAGACAAACGTGGATTTGCAGAACCACTGCATCTGTTTTAATACCGTGAAACTGGGCAAGAGTATGCAGTCCATCGGCATGATGACGGTACTGGACCAGATTTGGAACCGCATCACCCGAAACCGTGTGCTGGGACGCCGCACTTGGATTTTCACCGATGAGTTCCAGCTCCTGCTGGGCAACAGCGCCTGCACGAACTACTACTTCGAGCTTTCCAGCCGTGCCCGTAAGTGGGGTGCCATCCTGACTTCCATTACCCAACATGTTCGCTCTGTGCTGAACAACGAGGATGCCCGGCGTATGTTGTCCGACTGCGGCTACATCAAGCTGTTGAATCAGGCCCCGGACGATGCAAACGACATTGCACGGCTGCTTCATATCTCCGATGAAGAAAAGCGGTATATTGAAAATGCCGAGGTTGGCAGCGGGCTGCTGATTGCAGATAAAGTGGTGGTGCCTTTCAACAATACTTTCCCGCAGGACACTGAGCTGTTCCGCCTGATGGATACCAATCCTAACCGCAAGAAATAAGCCGGGATTGTAGGGGTTATGAAATGTCAGAACTATTCACGCAAACGAATAAGCAGAAGAAACTCTTTCGAACAGAAGAGGATATTGTAGCGAACATTCAGACTCAATTCGGTATGCCGCATACGGGAAAAGACCTTCTGCTTGATGCAAAAATGGGGCCAAATAAAGACCAGTCCAGTCGTCTGGACTCGGAACCAGACGCGCTATCTGATACAGGAATGTCCGATGATGTCGGTGCCGGTGACACATCCGGAATCCTGCATAATTCTGCTGGAGGTAATAAGAATACTATCACCGGCACCAACACACCGCGCTCCAGCCGCGCCAGTGCCTATTATGATTTGCTGCGCAGCCAGCACAAGAACGGTCACTATAAAGCTCCTGCATACCGGGTTGTGGATGCCATAGAAAGTCCGCTGCAAGCTGGTGCCAGTGCTTTGAATTATCACGATGACTTCGATACGGATGCCATTCAAAATACAGGGCTGCACATGGCAGTGGCGCAGACTGTTGTAGAGGGCAATATCATGGCCGCAGCAGCGGACAGCGCTTTTGTAATCAGCAAACAAGCTGGCAATATCCTGAAAGATCTGAAAGATGAAACGATTGATGCGAAGGATGCGTTGAAAGCCGGTGGACAGGTACTGCGCCTGCAAGGTGGAAAAGCTGTTGTAAAAATCGGTGGTGCGACCCTACGCAGTACAGAGCGGTACATATCCTCTTTTCAGGTTTCAGCGGATGATTTCACCGACAGTGTTCCGGGAAAGGTCAAAGAGGCTGCTACCAATACCGGGAACATTCTGAAAAAGATAACCAACGTGGTCCTGCATCCGCTGCGAAATCTGATTGCTATGGGAAAAGTGATTCTGATTGGTGCGGTCATTTTACTGTTTCTGATTATCGTCAGCCTGCTGGGGCAGATGAGTGGCACAACGTCTACCTCTGTGTTTGGCGCGAATCGTATTGAGGATGTTCAGACACTTGTGCAGAAAATCAACGATTACCGCAATGCAGCGGTTACGGAAGGTATTTATCAGGCGTTCCAAAATGATGTTGACCCGAATGGCAATCCGTATGGGTACGATTCGCTCACCGGGCAGCGCAGCAACAATTTGCAGCATGGTGTCACTTGGAACTATGCCAATGGCATCTACAATGACACGGCGGAGATTATTTCCTTGGCAGCAGTATATTACCAGCAAGACTGGCCGCGTTCGGAGCTTGTGTCTGCTTTCAGCGACAATATTCCCTTTACAAAATTCTGCCGAGCATTGGCAGCATATGGTCTGGATGTGACGGCGCGGGAGTCAGCTCCTTATTCCTGCATGAGCTATGGCGGCTGCGTGAACGGTTACCGCAGCGAAGGCGAGGTAGTTTCCATCAAGGATTATCGCCTTGAAACCCATACTTGCAGTGAGGGCGATGATGCCTGCGGGCAGTATGATGCTGCCGCAGAGTGGCACTGGAATGAGGGTCATGCAGAAAATAGGAGCTATTCTATATGGAAAGAGGGCGGCACGCATGATGTGACCGTCTTTTTTCCTGTAATTTTCCCGGATGGTGCAACAGGCTCTGAACTTTCCGATTTACCGGAGGAATACCACGCTGTTGTTGATGGAAAAATCAATGCCGCAGACTGCATCGGCAATATTGTGCTGGATGAAAGTGCTAACTTGTACAAGGGCGAACTGAATGAGTGGTTTTATGCCCCCGATGAACTGACTGTCACTTTTACTGTTGTAACTGGCGAGGGTGATGATGCAGTTTCCGATGATTACGAGGTTACGTTCTCCAATGCAACCGCCATACCTTGGTGCCCCGGAGAGTTGAACGATGGGCAGTACGGTCATTATGATCTGAACTGCACGATTTATCTGACAGGATATGACCGCTACACAGACCCGGAAACGCAGGTCCCAAACGGTGCGGACGGCGGAACCGGAAATCTGGAAGCGCTGGCAGAAAGTTGTGATGCAGGAACTTTGACCCGGACAATCATCAAGCAGGATCAGTACGGTAATGAGTATGCCGGTAATGCGGTATCCGCCCGATATACAAAAACGATCACGCTGCCCAGCGGCGCAAACGGATTTCAAGGTTGGTATAAAGATGGCGAAGATGCTTACGGAAATGTGGAATGGGCATCGCTTCTGTATCGCATGGACTGGGAAGAACTGTATGGAATTGTGGACGGCATAAAATGCCGTGCCACCGGCAGCGGTATGACCGAGGAAGAACTGCGGCAGCTATTTGACAGCCTGAATATCGACGCCACGACCGCACGCGGTCAGGTGGTCGCCTTTGCGTTAAGCTGCCAAGGAAAGTTTGTCTATGCCCAGCCATCTTCGCTGCGCGGCGGGCCGGGCAGCCCCAGCGTGGGCATCAATCTGGATTGTTCGAGCTTTGTCCAATATTGCTATTGGGCGCAGAACCTGCCTTTTTCCGCAGGCAGCACAGCCGCCTATCGGATCGCAGCAGACCTAGTCAGTATTTCCCCGTCCGAAGTCCAGCCGGGAGATTTGCGCGTGGTCTACGCATCCGGCGGCGAGCAGGGGCACGTTCAGATGGCGCTGGGCGGTGGTGCGTGGATCGAGTGCTGCTATGGCTATGGCGTTGCAGTGAATATGTCCAACGCATGGATGGAGAGCAGACCATGCTATTACTTCCGGTATGCGGGATTTTAAGGGCTACAAGAAAATGCAGCCCGGCGTGGACTGCATTCTGAAAAATAGTTGTTAGAGTTTAGGAAGATAATCAATAGCATATAGTGGCAAATTGATAAGCCAATCTTCTTTCTTGAAATCTGCCATTGAAGTCCTGACTGCGATTTCAGGTTTGTATTTTTCGCAATAGGTTTTCAGGCTTTTTGCGCGAAGATTGATTTCGGCCTTCACTTCTACCGGTATGATTTGTGAACTGGTATCGACGATAAAATCCACCTCGCAAGATCCCCGATCGTTCGTGTAGTAGTACAGCCCAAGATCCTCTACTGTCTTCAGTTGCTGGCAGACATATTGTTCTGTCAGGGCACCTTTGAATTCCACAAAAAGGGCGTTTCCATCCAAAATCGTCCGACTATTAAGCCCAACCATACAACTAAGCAACCCTACGTCCACAATAAACAGTTTGAATGCTTTTAAGTCCTCGTAGGCTTTTAACGGAATGCCTGCGGCATTGACACGAGAAACTTTATGCACCAAGCCGCAGTCGATAAGCCACATAATAGCTGTTTCGTATTCTTTGGCGCGGCCTCCTTCTCGCACAAGGCCGTAAAGAAATTTCTTGTTCTCCTTTGCAAGCTGAGACGGAATACTGTTCCACAGCATTCGAATTTTCGGAACGATTTCATTGGGGGCGTGCTTAGAAAAATCTTGCTCGTATGCAGCCAGAATGCGCTTTTGAATTACGCGCACCTCAGCAAAATCACTGTCCTCTGCGAAGCATTGAACAGCTTCAGGCATACCGCCCACGAAATAATAGTATTTCAGAGCATCAATATAAGTCTGTTTGAAGCTGGTAATGAGAGAAAAATCTCCACTGTTCAATAGTTCTGCGTAGCGTTCTTTCCCTGTGGCCATTAGAAATTCTTTGAAAGAAAGTGGATAGAGCTTCAAAAAGTCAACTTTTCCAACGGGAAAGGAAGTGCCCTCGTGCAAAGCAATACCAAGCAGAGAACCAGCGCAGATAATGTGATACTGAGGAGCATTCTCGCAAAAATATTTGAGTGAGGTTAAGGCGCGAGGAACTTCTTGTACTTCATCAAAAATTAAAAGTGTATGATCAGGATCGATTTTCTGCCCTGAATAGAGTTCTAATCCGAAAATTAGGCGCTTCACATCCAAGTCAGCAGCGAAGAGCGCCGACATCTGTGAGTTGGAATCGAAATTAATATATACGGTGCTATCGTAAGCCTGCTTACCAAACTCTTTCATCAACCAAGTCTTCCCAACCTGACGCGCACCTTCTATAATGAGCGGCTTACGGCGTGTATTGGATTTCCATTTCAATAGTTGTTCCATTGCAATTCTATACATAATCAGGCCCCCGATACAGTTCTATACTGATAGTATAGCATAGAATCGCAAAAATTACAGCGTAAATTTGAAAATAATAACATTTTTTACGCCGAATAAGTGTGAGCGTAACATTGAGGTGATACTCTTGAAGAAATTGCTCGTGATATTATTAGGACTTTTACTTTGCACAGCAACAAAAGTCTATGCAGAAGATGCTGCTACTGTAACGGTGACGGTCAAGGATATGCCGCAAAAATTGCAGAACCGCACTGTGATTGTCACACTTGGCAATGGCCCATCCGATACAGAATCAACAGTTATTGTTCTGGATGGGCTGAACAACTACACAGAAACAGTGACAGTTGTGCCGTCAGAATATTACTGCGCTGCTGCTGTGCAGTATGATGCCTTGGGGGATTATCCCTTGCAGGAAATCAACCAAACGACATTTTTGCAAGCAGAAGGCGGGAACCACTACGACCTGATTTATACCTTGGCAGGCAGCAGCTGGTATGAGAGCGTGACCGGCCAGCAACGGCACTACACATTGCAACCGCTGGAAACGCCACCAGAGAACTATGAGCCAAAACCGGCGCAAGTAGGAGCATACCTGACCGCACCAGTTGGCTTTTCCCAACACGTGATAGTTTACTTGCAGAATTTGTACACTGATGATGTCTATGATTTGGAACTTTATGAATCGAATGGGTTAGCCGCTGTTGAACCAAATGCACTGAGCGGAAAATATGCGTTTCTTTCGGCTTATGTTGTTGGTGATGCAGAAAGCCGTTACCAATTCAACTGTAAACAGAATGAACTCTCTACTGAAAACGGTGTGGACTTTCATTTGACGGTGACGGACACTGCCAGTCCAGACCGCGAGATGAACACGCCAAGCCGAGATCAAAATAGCACGGTGCGGGCGGCGAACAGTTTCAACAACAGAAATACGGATGCACCGCAGCAGTCGACTACGCAGCCGGAGATTGTTTCCCAACCTGTAAAGCAGCAGGAAAAGCAGCTTGATCTGCTTTCCTTGCTGCTGGACTTTATTCCGGCGGTGCTTGTGGGCGCGGTGCTCTTTGCAGTGCGCCGCAAGCGCCGCCATTGAGCCCCGCAGGGGTAACCGGGAGCGTGAGCGACGGTTAGCAAGCATTGCATATGGGACCCATATGCGACACTCAGGGACACCCTGAAACCCGTTAGGGCTACACCCAAACCCGAAAAAAAAGGCAAATTCTATGGAAAATCGAAAGCGCCCCATCGCCAAACGCATATGGTTTAGTGAGGACGAGTGGAGTAAAGTCGAGGCAAAAATGGGAAAAGCGGGTGCGATAAACTTTTCTGCTTTTGCAGCAGAAATGCTTTTACAAGGCGAGGTGAAAAGTTACGACTTTTCAAATCTAAAGGAACTGAACGCCTCTATAGGCCGCATCGCTGGCAATATAAACCAGATTGCGAAGCGGTGCAATGAAAACAAATCGGTTCACACAAACGATGTAGAGCAGCTGCGCCGGGAGTTCCAAACCTTGAAAGCCGACTATCAGGAGCGTGTTGTAAAACTGTTGCGTAAGATCTACTGAAAAATACTATTACCCGAGCCCTATGTGAAAGTGGATTTCACATAGGGCTTTTTTATTTTTGGAGGCGTATGATGGCGGTTACAAAAATCCACGCGATAAAATCCACCCTCGGCAAGGCACTGGCGTACATCGAAAACCCCGACAAGACAGCTGGGCAACTGCTGGTGTCCGGTTACAACTGTGAGCCGCAGACGGCTTCTGTCGATTTTGAAATGACCGCGGTGCTGGCACATAAGGTGAGAAATCTGAAAAGAAAGCGGTCAGCAAACCTTGCCTATCATTTGATTCAATCCTTTTCGCCGGAGGATGCCGTGACACCGGAGCAGGCGCACGAGCTTGGCAATAAGCTAGCCTTTGAATACAGCGGCGGCAAATATGAGTATGTGGTGGCGACCCACATTGATAAGGGGCATATCCATAACCACATCATGCTCAACGCGGTTTCCTTTTACGATTACAAAAAACTGCGGACGGTACCTTACCGAACGGCGCGCCAAATCCGTGATATTTCAGACCGATTGTGTATGGAAGAACATCTGTCTGTTATTGAGGATCCGCAGAAAATAGGTCTGCTGTACCCCATAAATGCAGGAAAAAAGAAATCCGTATCCAACCGGACAGAAATCCGCAAACGACTGAATTTCTGCTTAGAGCGGGCCACTGATTACAGCCAATTTCTTTCCATGGCAAAGGAGCTGGAAATTACGCCGACCCTGCGCGGCAAGCATATGAGTTACCGGATGGAAAACACGGGTCGCGCTGTGCGGGACAGTAGTCTATCCGATACAGACGCGTTTACTTATGCCGGCATTATTGCCCGTTTATCTGACAATACGGCAGAACAAAAGTTCCTCAAAGAGAAAATCGCGGACTGTCTTGTCTCCGCCGTCAACATGGCTGATTTGGCCGATAAGTTGAAGGCGGCAGGAATCCAAATCAAACTCATCAAGGCAACAGGTCAAATCCTGTACAAGGCAGTGGGTTTGGATGGCATGTGGGTCCCCTCTGATGCACTCGGCGTGGGCTATGCAGCAGATGAAATGGAATCTGCCTTGAAAGATAAGAAGACGCAGCTGAAAGAGGGCAGGGGAGAGCCGCTGCTCGCACTGTATCAAAAATTGACCGTCAAATATCCGGAAGTCAGTAACGCAACAGTAAAACTGACCAGCCGACAAATTGTGTCAGCCGGCAAGAATGGACTGCTGCTTCAGGTATGCGATGGAAACGGGAACCTTGCCAAAATGATGGCGAACAAAAGCCAGATCGAAACAACGCCGGATGGCAAGGTGATGCTGCAAATCGGGAACGACTTCTCCTATGACTTGGTTTATGACGATGGAACCCACGGCACGATCCGAGGCGCGAGGCTGATTGAAAAAATCGAGGAAGAAAACCAGACAACGCCCCTGCAAGTCATTTTGAGCGCTGACCAGATAAAGGCAATGTCTGTACGCGGGGTCACAATTTCCCTGCCGCAGGACGGCATCGAGCGGCTTTTTATACCTGAAAAATATGTGGTGCGCGATGTCGCTGCTGGGCGGTGCGCAGTGTATCTGTATCCCAATCACCAGTACAGCTATGTTCCAATGGGTGATGAGCATAAACGACTAAGTGTCAACGGTGAAAAACTGGGTTCCCTTCTCGGAGTGGCTATAAAGCAGACATCAGACGGTTCGTCCCTAAGCCGCAGAATCGCAGCCGTGGAACGCCGTATGGGTATCGAAAACGCCAAGCACTTAGGTGCAATGCTCCTCGGAATGGCAGATCAAAATCTGTACACGGGCGGTGATTATGACACGGTTATACGGAATCTCAGAAAAAATCAGATAGACCTCGCGAGCGAGATTGCAGAAATGCAGGAAAAGAAAAAAGGCTTTGCAACAGCTGCCAAAAACTTGCAGCTTTGCAAAACCTATCGGTCCGTATGGCTGGAATATACCGGATTGCCCCTAAATCAAAAAACAGAGTTCTACGCGACCCACAGCCAGGAACTACAGGCTTACCACAGCGCTGCCGCAAAACTGGAGAAAGAAGGTGTAGATCAGTCCGTTGAGCCGGAAAAAGTGATTGCCCTTGCAGAAGGTGTGGAACAGCGAATAGAAGAACTGAAAGCACAGATGGAGAACGTGAGTAAACAAGAAGAAAAAATTGTTAAGGAACAACAGACTGTGGTGCAAATCCAAAAGTGTGAGAGTAATAGACGGGACAGTGAGATTGCAGTAATGTAAATAGATAGAGTCAAATTTATCTGCACGACGATGATGAATAAATTGTAAAATTTAAAACGGCAGGTGTGGAAATTCAGATTTTTTTGATCTCTTACCTATTGAGGGGGAGTGCAACAATGTCTGAATGCCGAAGTGTTCTTTTGTTACGCTTTGAATTTATAGCATATGCCACACGCGCACCTCCCAACTTTTGTGTTCGAAAACGAAAACGAAAACAAAAGTGGAGGTAATTATGAGATTACGTGATAAGGTAAAAGAACAAGCTATGCAGATGCGAGAAGGCGATAACCAGCGCAGTCTATTGAAGGGCAGATTCACCCGTTTTATCAAGCATAGAATGAAATGGCATGCCTCCGAATATTACAGGAAGCATAAGCCACGGGAAGATGAAAGCCCGTTGGACGATGTGGAAAATCAATTGTATGACCCAGAGGTGGATCGTTGGTTTCGTTATGCGGAGCTCGTTGCGGACGCAGAGCGGTTACGCGCACAACTTACAGAAAAGGAAAATGAAATCTTGGCGTTGTGCTTGAAGATGTCCCGCAACATGGCCGCAAAGGAATTGCATTGTTCGGAATCTAATATCAATAATGCCATTAAAAGAATTAACAAGAAGGCACGCCGCTAAAGTGGAGGAGAAAAACTATGTGTTCTTTTGATTATCATTTTCACAGGGCAATGGAGTATGAAGATGACTTGGTGTGGATCATGGCTGTCTACTACAATTTAATGCACGCTATTTGTATGATTTATTACTGGGACAATGAAAGCGAGTGCATGAATATGATGGATCATTTGATGTCTTGCTTTTGGGAAGATCTGCGGGAATTCGTGGAAAAAGAAAAGATGGCTGAAAACAAAGAAAATAATAAGTGAAATACTTGCCTTGAGTACATAATGGGGCTTGAAATCGGGTCAGTAGGAATAGCACTTTAATGCCATCCCAGGGCGAGTGTATTTCAACCAGTAATTCACAGGATCCCTGCTCTGCCAGTTCGCTGGCAGAGCTTTTTTGTACGGAAAAGTAGACAGGATCACCCCAACCAGAATGTGTTCTTTAGATCCTCAATGATATCATAGGGATAGCACTCAGCACAGCCATCGTGCGTTTCCATGTAGTCGATCAATTTCCGCGCAAGGGCAGTCCCTTGCTGGCTATGTCGTACCGTGGGGTGTCCTTATTAGTCCAAATCGGCAGAACAGTGCGTAAATGTACGAAACGCCCCGTATATCGCCGAGTGCTTTGGGGCGTTCGACTTCAGCACCGATTTTTTCAATATTTCGGAAAGCCAGCAATACGGAACTCCAGGTAAGACTTTTGCTGTTCTCGCGCCGGGTGATCCACAACTCTTTAGTAAATTTGCCGTGGCGTCCCATTTTCAGATCGTAAGTGAATGGCAAGCCGGAAAGCGTTGTAAATGGGTAATTGCGAAAAGCAACAATGCAGTTCCAAAGAGTTTTCTCGGTGGGATTTTCTCGCAAGCGCTGCACAGCTATATAACGGCGCTGGCGTTCGGCACCGGTGCTTAGGTTGTCTGCAGCGGTTTCGGCAGGGAAGTACAGGCATTTGCTGTAGGGTAGGTACGAAGCCACCGAAGATGTGGAAAGCTGCATATCCCGCGCAGTGAAGGCGATAGCGTCCTTATGAGGGATGCCTTCTTGTTGATACGCAGAGAATCGCTCATTGACCCGAGCGGCTATGTCAGACCTATATACGCCGGCAGTGATCAATAACTTGCGCACCTTGATAGGGTTCAAAGCCAGCTCATCCGCAATCTTCTGCAGGGAAGGGTGGCTCTTCCCAGAACCGTACAGCAGCACAGCCTGCTGCATCTGGCGGCGGAGCAGTCCCTGCGCATCGTGATTCGGTTTTCTTGGATTTTGGGCGTCATCTGAATGAGGTTGATTTGATGACATGCTTTTATCAGTGTTGCAAGCTGTTTTCACGGAATTTAGCTCCTTGCTGAAATGGGGTAGGGGAGAGGGCTACAATTGAAAGGCGGGGGAATGAGCTTTGAGTCAAATACTAGGCGTGCAATTGTGCAGCGTCACAATCTATACAGACACCTCTTAAAACAGCCGTGCAACTCATGCACGGCTGTTGCTGATTATTTCAGCTTATCAATGATTTCATCGGCACTCATGCCCTCGGCCAGAAGCTTCTTCAGCATGGCCTCTGCCTCACCGCGCTTTGCAGCCTCAGCAGCCGCAGCCTCAACAGCGGCCTTCTTGGCCACCAATTTAGCCAATTCCTTGTTGAGCTTCTTAGCTGCAGTCTTCTTGCTTTTTAGTTCTGCTTTCAGCTCTTCGATATTTGCAGCAACAGCTGTAATCTCATTAGCTGCAGCATCCTTTTCAGCCTGTTTTTCCGCAATAAGCGCTGCATAATCGACCGTTAAGGACTTCTTGTTTTTGCTACCTTTAGTTCTGGGCATAAGTACCACCTCACACTTTCAATTCTATAGTTCGAGTATAGCATTATGGTTTGGAAATTGCAAGGGGATGTTACTGTATTAAAACTGTTCCTGTTTACTACAAAGGCGAATATAATAGGAAGTTGAAATATATTCCCCTCAAGGTTCACCTAATATCAAAGGTTCCTCTACCTGCAGCAATATGTACTACCTCACCATCAATCATTTTCCCGGCATCACTTACAAGTAACTTAGCCAGTGTGGCAACTTCATCTGGCATAATCAATCTGTTCATGCCGTTTTCCTCAGAAGTAATGCTGTCACCTTCTTTAATTCCAATAAGACCTGTTGCCGTAGATCCTGGTGCAATAGCATTGACATTGATACCATATGGAATGAGCATTTTTCCCAAGCCTTCTACCAAGCCCTTTAATCCCCATTTAGAAATACCATATGGGGACCATGCAGGTTCTGAACCTCTGGACGATGACACAACTAGAATGCTTCCCTTAATTTTATTCTCTTTCATGTACTTGCCGACATATTGACACGCAAAAAAAACTCCTTTGAGGTTAATATTCATAACACGATCAAATTCTGCTGGAATCATAGACCAGAAATCAACATTTTCCGTATGGACACCTGCGGAACTTATAAAGATATCCAATCTGCCATGTTTACTCACAACTTCCTGTACTACACTATTAAATGTATCCGGACATGAATAGTCCATGACAATTGTATCCAACTCATTTTGCAGCTTAATTGCATCAAGTTTCTTTTCATTAGTTCCAGCTACAATTACTGTACATCCAGACTCTTTCAATGACTTAGCAATTGACATTCCAATGCCGCCGGATCCTCCTGAAATAAGTGCCACTTTTCCTTCAAACTCTTTTTCACTGGAAACAGGATGTGAAATGGGCAAATACGCCTTTTGCTCAAATAACTTTTTTATTTTTGTTTTTATGCCCATAGTTTTTCACTCCATTTTATCATTTGCTAATGCTACTTGATTATTTCGCAAATCCCTTTTTGCCCACCAAACAGGAAACAGTCCCTGCACTAGCATATGTGCTTTTGTTCTAGGCCCCAATTCCGCGTGAACAAGTACCCCAAAGAGCCTTGCTCTCAGATTACGTATGCATTCATCATATAAGGCCTGATTTTCTTTAACAGAGTCCGTAGCAATAATCAAAAACAATACATACCCGTAGTTCTTCCAGATATGCCAATTAACAGCATTTTCTGTTCTTTTCGTCTTAACGATTCTTGTTTCACCAATGTAGCGAATATTCACCATCGCATTAGTTCCCATTAGTAGATTATAATGAGTCAGTCCGCTATTTGTGTTGTTGAGTCGGTAGTTATAGATTTTTCTATGTCCAACAGCGACCTTATTTGCGCACTGTGCTGCCATTGAAGAAAAGTACAATCCCTCTCCAGACCAAGGTCTGCTAAAATCTATGTGATGTTCTTTGAGAAGCGATGCTTTATAAATCTTGTTCCAAGGTCCAATCGGAAACTTGGGATAGATAATTCCGCAGAAAGCATCTTCCGGTGTCCATACTTCAATAGCATCTTTTTTCGTTTGTTCCCGATCACGTGTTGTAAAAATCTTGTCCGTCATGGCCATTTCTGCACCGGTCTGGTGAATCAGATTCATCAGATACGCTACATAATCCAGTTCCAGCCAATCATCACCATCAATGATAAGGATATACTCTCCTGTAGCTTCCGCCAAACCAACATTTCTGGCTTCACATGCGCCACCATTTTTCTTGTGAATTACTCTGATACGGTCATCTCTCGATGCATAATCATCGCAAATAGCACCGCTATTATCCGGTGAACCATCATCTACAAGCAGAATTTCAAGATTCTGCCAGGTTTGATTGATAATAGAGTCAATTAGTTTCGGCAAAAATTTTTCCGATTTATAGATTGCAACAATTGCAGATACTTTTTCCATATAATCCAGTCTCCTTTTCGCCGGATCACGAATAAAGCACCTACAGATAATTCAAGCACATAACATCCGTTTAATAATCCTTTTGATCTTTCTCTTCAATCGATCAAAATTCGATTCATATAAACCAATTACGTCTTTGAACTCAGATTTGCTATTCTTCAGCAACTCCAGCGATTTATCATAGTATTTAGGATATTCATAATCTGTGTGCTGCTGACCGAATCGATCTGTTATGTCCTGTTTATTTATTGTAACTTTATCACTTACAGCATTCAGCAATGCTAATCCTCTGCTTCCATTAATGAGGACCATAGAAACGCCATCTTCATTGTTTTTGAAGCGTTCCCCCCAATAGTCGCCCAAACGAATATCTGCAGATGTTTTATTTCTAAACGGACAGGTAAAACAGGATTCCTGATTCACAACACCCATTGAAAACAGCTTTAAAAAAGGGTCTTTTTCCCTACTCGCTACATAGGCAGTACCCCCCCCCATTAATATTCATAAAATATTCATGCCATGAATATGACTTGTCCCGAAATATTATGCTTTTAATATTTTTTGGAGCATTCAATTTCATTTCTCTTATAACCCATTCCATATATTTTTTCCACAGCAAATTTGTGGGAACCCCGTGGCAAAAAATATCAATCAAAACAACTCTATCCAGCCACCCATAAACTTCTAAAATATTTCTAAAACCGCTTATCTGGCATGGTGTTCCGAATACCATAAATTTTCTCTGTGGAAATTGTTTTAATCTATTCAGTACTTCGCGAAATGCCAGAAGGACATTACTCTGCAGGTACTTCGAACCTCGCAAAGGCTTCAAGTCTTCTTCCTGTTCAAAAATCTTGTGCCGTACATTCAATGTATTGTAATCCATAATTGCGCCACAGACTTCATAGCCATTGGCTACTGCATATTCCGCAAGTACCGCTGCTATGCCACCACTAGAAGACTGTTGCCGTCCTTCTGCATCTGCCCACGCCGAGTACAATTCACACTCATCTAAAGAGCAGCCATGTGCAGCTTTCATCGGACAGACTTTCTCACACAAGCCACAATGTACGCATATCGTGTCATCCTTTACCGGTCTTAGAAATCCATCTGCATTATATTCTATTTTGATGCAATTTGCTTTTGGACACGCAGCAGCACACGCGCTACACCCACTACAGTTCACCTCTATACTCACCTCTAATGCTTTTTTGTAAAAATTCCTTACTCTTCTCAATCTCCTGCTGAAGCATTTTCATATGTGGAGCATAATCAATATCTGGTAACTCCTTAATCTTTCTTGTTCCAAATTCCAGTCCACGGTTTTCTAATCCTGCCATGTGCAATAAATTCCGGATTCTAGAATTCGTACTTGTAACAGGGTTTTCTCTATATCTCATAAAAGAATAAAACTGTTTTCTATGAATAATCGAAAAAACTGTAATGTGAAAAGAATCTGTTATTACATACCGTGCATTTCGAATCAGCTCCAACAAGTCTTCAAGCCCTGCATCCGCATGTCTATCTCCAATTTGATAATACGATAGACCGCTATATGGCACAAAAACATATTTCATCTTCTTTTGCTTTGCAAATTTTTTCGTAGCATGGAGATGATCAAAATTCCCCTCAATAAAGAATCCAAACACATAGTCACTCTTTGGTGCTACTCCAGTAGGAGGAAGAATTGATGCCCAGTCATTTGAATCCAGCAGCAATGTCGGATCAACAACAACAGCTGGCTTATATTTGGAGTATGGTTCTAGCAGTGAAACCGCATTTTCCTCTCTAACAGATACTGCCTCAAACTTTGAAACACTTCTTTTTATCTCTGGTTCAACTTCGTCCAGAATTTTTGTCACTCCCATACTCGGCGCATAGGATATTCTACGTGTCGTAACACCTTCGTAATCAGCGTAATAAAAGCGATGATACCAATTCGGATTCCATATTTGGTCACTTCCACTGATAAGCAAGTCAAAGGAATTAAACACTTCAACTAGATCTTTCTCAGCGTCGCATCGCCTTGTAAGGATACAATTTTTATGAATTGTTTTTGCCAATTTCTCATCACGAATCGCTTTTTCACTTTTAAAAAAAACTCTGCGCGCAAATTTCTCGGCCCATTTTTCAGGGAAAAATTCTATTTTTTCAATAAGTGTTCTGCGGTTTTTGTTATACGCTGATTCTACCTCACAATTTACTAACTCAACCGCATATCTCTGTTTTCTCAAATAATACTGTAACGCAATTGCCTGCAAATTCGTTCCATAATTAGGTCCCGTAAACCACGTAATAATTCCAATTTTCATTATTTTTCACCAACAATTATCCCTGCACTGCTTGTTTTCCTTTTTTAGCAATTGACATTAAATCTCCCGCATACAATATTACAATCATCAAAAGCATTCCTATCTCTACACCATACAGTACAATACCATCCTCAAGCAATAATACGATTGATTGCACCACCAAAAGAACATATGTTATCAAGTCTCTTTTTAGATTGATTTTCAGCTTTATAAATTTTTTTGAATGCCAGTACCGTATTACCCACACTACAAAATAGCAAACAGCTGTTGCAATGGCAGCTCCCAAAGCTCCCATAAATGGAGTCATCACTAGATTCAAAACAACGTTGCTTACTGCTCCAACAACTGTAGATTGCGCAAATATTTTTGAATTCTTTACTGCGGAAAAGAAACCGCCAATATAGCCCGACAGAGAACCAAATACAATAGCGATCGTCAACCACGGTACATATTTCCATGCGATAAAAAAATCTTTTGCATAAAGGAAATGTGCTAACATTTTATCTGCTACAATAATGGCCGAACAAATTAAAACCATCAGGCAGTTGTATGCACGATATGTGTTAGCAAAAAAACCATTCTTATCTTCCGGGTCAAAGTCCTTTACTGCCGACAAAGTCCATGCCTGAGAAAAAATGGACTGAAAAATATTTAAAATAGAAGGTATCTTGGAGGCTACAGAATAAACACCATTTTCAGCTAGGCCGCAAAAGAAGATGACCACATATCGATCCGATGTATTATTCACCCACCATGCGACAGAATTAGCTATCATTGGTTTGCAGTAATCCAGCATTGCCCTTTTTTCTTCCGAAAAGTCCGCTCTTAAATCCGTGTCATGAATTAGCCTCGATCGAGCAATCAGATACAAGGACTGTACCAAAGGGCCGATAATATTAGCCAAAAAATAGCCAGTTAGTCCCCAATGAAGTACCGCCAGAAAAACGATATTACAGCCAATCGTAAATGCCGATACAAGCACACTGGAAACTGATAAATCTGCGATTTTGTCAATTCCCCTTATATAATATGTGACCACACCAGATAATGACTGCATAAAAAACATGAGGAAAAAGAATACTGAATAGTCTTTTACTAACGAGTTTATCCCAAAAGCAGCATTTACGATAAGCCCCACTGCTACAACTGTATTAGCCACAAGCAGTATTTTCATTGCAATAGATATAATTGCCTTGCGGTTGCTTTTGCTATCCATTGCAAAACGCATAACAGCATCCTGCACATTTAGTGTTAGGATAGGCAGCAATACTCCCACTGTCGTATTGAACAAATCATAAATACCATATTCTGTGGTCGTAAGTATATTTGTATATAACGGTACAAGGAAAAAGCTAAGCAACTTGGTTGCAAAGCTGCTTAACGTCAAAAGACCTATGTTCTTAAAAAGATACTTATATTTGTTCATTCATTGTTTTCCTTCCTTTTCCCTTATATTCCCAGTGTTCCCAAATCAAATCTTACGAACTGTCTTTCCCTTAATGCTTCCTCAACCCACTCCATCGCAGGTCTTCTCGTCTTAAACCCTGCAAAGTACCTCTCCATCAGTTCTGCAGTTAAAACAAACTGTGCTTTTCTAATACGGTATGGCTGATGTCTTGTGCGTCCTTCGTTTTGGAGGCTCTGGCGGAGTAGATATTCATATGCACGTTGATCATATGAAAGGCTGAAAATTGGAAATTCCTCTAGGCAGGCCTCTGTAATCCAGTAGCTTTCAACAGATCTTTTTTTCTTTCTAGCCGTTGCTGTAATACCTTGCGGATTGAATCGATAACCGTATACGATGTCCTTTATCGCTGCACAGCGGTAGGGCATTGCTGCAATCATAAACGACAGTGGTGTATCTTCAAACCAGAATCCCTCCGGGAATTGAAAATGCTCCATAACATTATATTTGTATAGCTTTCCCCACGGATAGCCTGAAAAAATGCCTTGATTATCATTAAGCACACCTTCTTTGGGTATGATATGGTTCTCTGTTTTTTCCCCGCTGAATGTGTACCAGCTTCCCTGCAGGATTTCTGCATTACACTCAAATGCAGCATCCAACATTTTTTGTACTGCACCGTCTGCAAGAACATCATCCGAATCCAAAAATGCAATGTACATTCCCTTGAGCACCTGAAGTGCTGTATTGCGTGCACCGGAAAAGCCTTTGTTTTCTTGCGTGATTAACTCAACAGTGTACCCCCCCCCGACTTCCATTATTTTCTCGGCATTAGTTTTAGCGAGCACCTGCTGCAAAATATCTGCTGTTCCGTCTGTTGAGCCATCGTTCACAATGCTGATGAGCACACGATAGCTGGTTCTTTGCACCAATATTGAATCGAGACATTGCCGGATGTACTTTTCAACGTTATAACAGGGGACTATGATCTGCAAATCGTAGTCAATTGCCACTTTATTGTTTGCCCAGCAGACACCAATTGGTTTAGGGCTGTAGTTTTGTAAGATATCATGTGCCGCTCTCGGTGACAGTTTTGTCTGCATCGGCAAAAATTTTGATACCATGGCGATAGCTTTTTTAACTTGTTGTTTCATTTTTCACCATTTTTGATTTCCATAACGGTTGCTGTGATTTCAAAATTTTTCTCTGTTGAAGAATTCACTGTAATCTTATATCGAAGTTCCTTCTAAACATCTGCACGCAATTTGTTTTTCGCAACCTGAACTGTTTTACGAACACCAATCCTTTTGAGTTTATTAATTACACGGAAAGGAAGAGAAACGACTCTTCTGAATCTATAGCTGATTGGATGCTTTTCTTTATCGCATCTTTCAATACTGGATATAACTTTATCCATACGGGTATGCCAGGTAGCAGCATAATGATGAATCGACACGGTATGGTCTGTAATATTCATTACACCGGTTGCAAAATTATATGGGCAGAAATACTCCGGTGGATAGATTGTTATTTCAGACACCTTGCTTATTTCATTGGTTCCCGCCCAACCGTGTTTTTGTAGAATTGAAGTCGTATAATCAACAACTGTTGGGATATGCCCAACTTCTGTTGTAAAATGAATACTGCTATAAAAATCAAGGATTTCTTTATAGAGGCCGAGGCCGGGGTTAGCCCCGAGACCGAGGCCGGGGTTAGCCCCGAGACCGGAGGCGCATTTATCGATTGTTTCACATCCGATAAATGCGCCTTGAGCAATAATATCGCTCATATCCTTAATTATCTCTACATCTGTGTCAAAATAAAGTCCGCCATAATTATATAAAATCCAAAAACGAGCATAATCACTCACAAAGGCCCATTTTTTTGCTTGATATGCTTCTTTTACGTAATCACAGCAATTCAAATCAAAGTTTGATTCATTCCATTCTTTAATCTGATAGTCTGGCAAATATTTCTTCCATGACGCAATACATTGCTGGGCTAGCTCTGGAATGGGATTTCCTCCAAACCAACAATAGTGGATTACTTTGGGTATGTTGTTTTTCTCTTCTGACATAATGTTTCCTTTTTCTAAGGCAATACCGCACAATTCCCGCCTGACGGCTTAAGCACCGCTCCGGCGGCTGCCGTACCTCGCTCGCCGTATCGGCACTTAGAATTATGCGGTATTGCCCTAAGTGTGTAAATCTCAGCAATGTACAACATTGCTATGTTTTCCCTGTTCACCTTAAACGTAGGATTTTTTTGAATTGGATATATACTTGCCGGTAAAGTGTTTCCAGTAATAATCTGCAATTGTGGGGATAAGCAAAGATAGAGCGGTGCCAATCACAACACTTACATAAAAATTGTTGATATTTATTTTTAATAGTGCTACTCGGATTACTGCACACAGTAGAACATGTATGATGTAGATCATCATAGATGATTTTCCTAATATATCCAGTACTTTACAGTTTCCGACAATGTGTACGGATTGGCTTAAACTGATTACCATAAACGATCCGATTACAGCTAGTATGATTGACAAAAAAGTGTTGACAAAAGCGTACTCGCTATTACAATTTAACGATAGTGGCGTGAGTAAGCAAAATGCTGTTAAGAAGAGCGCGCAGTGCTTTTTGGAATAATGACGGTTCTTTCTGCGAAGGATAATACCAATATAAAAATACAAGTAAAATGATAATATTTTTATTGGCACAGCGAACCACGCATTGATTTTTGCCCCCCCGTAAAGAGACAATCCCTTTCCGACCAGTAACATAATGAATGCTAATGCCAAACTGTCCTTGTGGTTCATCTCCAAACTGGGTTGAATACAAAACATGAAGAATAGAACATATATGTACCAATACTGGTCTACTGGTTTTATCGGAAGTAGAAAAATATCTTTCCACGACAAGACACTGGAAATTTTCCCTTGTAAGGGGAGCTTGATTAGAATTTGTACAACAGAACATACATAATATGGAATCAAAAGCTGTCGGGCCTTTTTTGATATGAAATTTCTATACTGCTTAATATTTAACACATTTTTTCCAAGGGCGTATACATATCCGCTAATCATAAAAAACAAGGGCATATGAAACGAATATATGATTTTTAACCCACAAGTAACGAAGTTTTGGTATTCTATACTTGAGTAATTACCAGTATATCCACCAATCACATGCCCATAAACCACTAGTGAAATTGCTATTCCCCTAACTGAATCTATCCAGTTGACTCTTCTTTCGCACATAATTCCTCTTAAGCTCCAAATATAGTACGATACGGTATAAGGGTTTGGCTGTCAGTGAGATAGGACACAAAGGTCCAAATGTCGCAGAACCCAATGCATAACAAACAAGCTGTGAAGATAAGGTCTTTTTTTCGCTGTCCAAATAGTTTCCGACCAATCAGAGCATTGTTTAGTATATATACTTCAAAAATGTAGAAAACCGCCGGAATTCTAAAAGCAATCGTATCTAATCCCCAGAAAAGCAAATTCAATACCGAGCCTGCAAAATACAAATTATAATATGCGTAATCATTTTTATCTGTTATAAAATACAAGCATATTCCCGGAATTATTACTCTGGCTATAGAGAAATAATTCATTGCCTGCATTTTATCACCTGAGTTAATAATATACTGCAACCCATGAATCAAATTGTTTGTTGACCCAACGACGCTTGATATGTAGGGAGCAAAAGAGGCGATAGCACCGTCAAAAAATACCAGTCTGAAAATAAGGCAACCGCAGTAGATAAAAAGAATGTGCTTAAACTTCAGCTTCGCCTTTTTTAGAAAGGGGACTAATAATGCACATACTGCCGATGAATGAAATGATAATGCCATGACTGTAAATAAACAGTATTTGCCTTTATCGTTATTAATAAGATAATGCACAGCAATAACTACAAACGTCATCGCAATACCCTGTCTTATCGCATTCAATTCAAACAAAACATAGAATCTCAGGTAATAACATAGCAACGCAACAAATGGATATCTTAATTTTCCAAAATACTTACCCTTTACACCCATAGATATAATTGCAACGATAAGGCAATACACTCCATAGTTTTTGAAAAAAATATGGATAATTGAATTGAACAGTTTAAATCCCAACTCAAGTGATGAGACCTCTTTCATTCCATTGAACACATAATAGTAGTGCCAATAGTCTTCTTCCAGCCCATATCTTAAACCTGCCACTAGGACTAAAGATATAATAAGTCCCCAATAAATCATTTGCTGCTGCTTTTTGATAATTTTGACATGAAACAGTTCAAGTATAGATGTTATTAACAGTGCCCCTAGCAATATCAAATAAACAGCCATTCATTTATCTCCCGAATTTTTTCTATATGAAGCAAATCCATCCTGAAATCTTTTTATAATTGTTTCTGACCTGGCCTTACGCATAGCTTTTTTTACAGTTATTTTTAGTATTTGTTCAATGTAAGGGAAAAACATTTCTTTCTTGTTGCCAATCATGAACTGCTTCTTATACATCGCACCTATTCCAAACGGATAATTAAAAGATTTCCTGTCTTCTGCTTTCTCATCCACTGCAATTGATGCATATTCGTGAGGATGCTGCACCTTAACATCAGGCCAATAAACCACATCGAAGTTTTTCCAAAAGGCTCTTAATAAAAAATCTGTTTCTTCGCCTGCGCCATATTTTGCACCAACGCCGAAATCTTCATCGAAGCCACCAATCTTCTGAACGGCAGATTTCGGAAATGTGATTGCAGGCGAAGGACATTTTCTAATGATTTCTCTTACAGATAAAGGCTTCCCACTAGAAGTATTACTATAGTCTATAAAATCTCTTCTATTAACAGCATCCCACATGTAGCCGGATATAATCTGATCCGGTCTTTTTTCATAGTGCTTTTTTAGTGTAGCCAGATAATTGGAATCATAGTAGGCATCGTCATCTGTCAAACAGATATATGTACCTGATGCGAGTGCAATAGCATAATTTCTCGCTTTGGATAGACCTTTAAAGTCCACATGATTGTATACGATAGGCTTTTCATTAAAAGATTCAACCATTTTCTCGGTCAAATTATCAGCACTCTGGTCTACTATAATTATTTCATATTCTGCATAGGTCTGAGCCAGAAGTGACTCAATGCAGTATTTTAATTCCTGCGGCCTATTCAGTGTTCCTATAATAAAAGAAAATTTCATCATATCAGCTCCGGTTGTTATTTGCCTACAAGTCCACCGAAGTTTGATAATTTTCCATCCGATGTCTTTTTACTCCAGCTAAACTTATAGGACAATTGATACAAATAAGTGTCTTTATTCATTTCATCTTGTTTTACTTCATCATAGGCTTCATTTCTAAACTCTGTCAAAAAGTCAAAACAATGCGTGTTGTTGACAGGTACATTATCAATCATTTCCCGGAAGGCTGGAATTTCGTCATAAGCGATACCGATAATGCAGTCGGTCATTAAATAAGCTATCGGTGTCGTTTCCTTCTTCCAATATTCTCTCAAAAATTCTTCACAGAACGAAATCAGCGGGTTATTAGGGGCACAAGCTAACAGACCGACCGACCAACGATCTCTTGTTACGACCCAATTTCTTTTGTTACCTTGATTGATGGTGTAGAAAGGCATGTTATCAATCTCGCCAGGGAAATCACTGTTCACATAAAATGTGCTGTCAAGCCAAACACCGCCATAACGCTTTAATAAAGCCAACCGAATGTAATCGGAAAAGACGGCAATGTTCATTTGTCCGTTCTGGGCTTTTTCCTCTATATAATCTGGTACATCAATATATTCTTTATAGGATGTCCCATCCAAGATCTTTACAGGATGATTTCCGGTTTTATTTTCTGTACTGTCCAGTGTGATATCAACAGGATATGGTACATTTGTCAGTCCTTGCTGCCAATAGCGCCAAATAATAGAATCAGAGCCGATCTTTCCAAACTCTTCAAAATTAGAATTCTTATATTTGTCAACAACATGTGCATAGTTTTTTTTCAAATATGCCTTACATGCTTCATGGCGATTGTAGTGCGTTCTATGATAAAGACTGTCAAAGTGAAGCCGCCGACAAAGTCCATCGGCCAGGGACCAGAAAAAGACGCTGAATCCTTGTGTTTTTGCAATATCAAATAGCATTTTCAAATTTGCTAATTCTCTTTTAATCAACCTTTTGTTCATGGTTTTCCTCCAAATTTTTATTGGCACTCACAGAAAAAACAAATTAGTTTCACTGCTTCATTATTCCAATTGAATTTCTTTGCTTGCTGTATTCCGCTCTCGGCGAAAGTGCTGTTTCCTTCAACTAAGTTGAGCTCATTTTTTAAAACAATTTTCAAAGCAGGCAAATTTTTGCTCTTAAAATATACCGCAGCGTTTCCTAAGACCTCTGGCATCGATGCGGCATCAGAAGATACAACGCGCGTTCCACACGCCATAGCTTCTAGCGGGGGAATTCCGAATCCCTCATACTGCGATGGAAAAACGAAGAGTTTTGCCATCTTATATATTGCCGGTAAATCCTCATCATCTACAAATCCAGTAAAGTAAACATGACTCAAAAACTCTTCTTGATATCCACTAAGGAAATCATTCATCTTCCAGCCTTTCCTTCCCGCTAGAACAATATCATCTACTACTCCTTCCTCATATAATTCCGCACATGCATCTAATAAAAGTCGGAGATTTTTTCGCGGTTCAAGTGTAGACAATGAAAGAATATAACTCGATGGTAATGAATATTTGTCGACCACCTGCTTCTTTCTTGAATCATCAATTTTCTCTGAATTAAATTGTTTTGAAACGCCATTGTATACAACAACAATATTTTGGGGCTTGACGTGTAAAATAGAGCAAATTCTATTTTTGGAAAATTCTGACACAGTAACGATTTTCTTGTTGAAAAGAGAAGCTTTCCAATACATTAGTTTAAAATACCATATCATGTATCGCTTGTTGCTTCCCGGACAGTCCCAGCAACTTAAATCGTGAATCGTATTGAATGCGTCCTTATTAAAGAAGAAAAATGGTGCCGGAAATGCAGGAAAGAAATACCGATCTGCTTTTATTTTTAACAGATTTAGGGGCAAAATGATTTGGTTAAACACCAGTTTGTTGTTGCCTTTAAGCACAATTTTTTCGGCCTGCACTTTTTCAAATTCTTTATGAATAGAGTTTTTGAAAAGAAGGATCCAGTGGTGCTTTTCATCCCTTAAAAGTTCTTTAGTAATTGATAAAGCAAATCGTTCTATCCCAGAGAAATTATCTGCCAAAGAGGTAAGGTCTACACAAATCCGCATTACTTTCTCCTTCTATATTTAATCGCTAAACCAATAATCTTTCGATCATCCACTAAGTAACGCTTTGCCATACGCTCGGGGTCTTGAGTAATTCTAAATAGCCACTCCAAACCATGATTTGCCATCCAGCGTGGAGCTCGCTTAATGTTTCCTGCTTCAAAATCAAAACTAGCCCCCAAACCAAAAGAAATGGGAACACCAAGTTCTGCACAATGATGATACATAAATTTCTCTTGTTTCGGACAGCCCAAACCGACAATCAAAATGTCCGCTCCAGATGCCTTAATCATCGATTTGATCTTATCCATTTCCACAGGATCTTTTTCGAAGCCGAACGGAGGAGAGTATGTACCAACAACCTGTAATCCCTTAAATCTGTTCATTAGATTTTTAGCAGCTTTTGCTGCAACGCCCTCTGCCGCACCTAAGAAGAACATTTTATATCCTTTTTCAGCAGCCATTTTGCAAAGAAGCGGGAACAGATCCGAGCCAGAGATCTTTTCTTTAATTGGTGTGCCATACCAATTGGCAATCCAAAGCAGTGGCTTCCCATCTGTCAGAATTAAAGACGCATTTTTGTACACCGCCTGCAGTTCCTTATTTGTTTCAAGCTGCACAATGTGATCCACATTAGGAGTAACAACATAGGCGCTTTTCTTTTCTTGAATCAGTTGATCGATTGCCTGCAATGTTTCCTGCATTGTCAGGTTATCAATTTCTGTATTCATAAATTTCATTCTTGCCATTTACTCACCCTCACAACCGACACTGATTTAGCACCGAACTTTAATCAGTTCTGCATCACCAACAACCAAGCATCTGCCTAGTCCTGCTGGCAAAAACAATGTTTCACCTTTGCTGAAACGCATCGGCTTCTGTTCAGCATCCATTGTCTGCACTTCACCATAACCATTCAGGCACATCAGTACCTGAAAAGAGGCGTCCATCACAGAAAAGGCAAAGCCCTTCGTTACCTGAATGCGCTCTGTTTCAAAGTATTTGCAACGGCAGAGCAGCTCACGAGAGCAGCCGGAATAATACTTTACAATTCGCGGTTTCTGGCTCACATCTGGCGCAACATTCATGTTCATGACCTCCTCTATTGTTACTTCAGATAGACCTCTGCGCTCTTGCAAATTTCGGATTCAACAGCTTCTGCGGTTTCTTTGTTTGCAGCGCTGACGGAAATATAGGTCTTAAGCTTCGGCTCGGTGCCGGAGGGACGCACCACGAGGGAGCAGTTATCCTCCAGCAAGAACTTGAGCACATCGGACTTAGGCAGACCATCCAGACCAGGTGCATAATCTAGCAGCTTCACGACTTTCTTGCCGCCAAACTCCTTGATATCGCCCCGGAATGCCTGCATGATACTCTGCATCTTGGCAAAGCCGGCGCTGCCGTCAAACTCATAGCTGTGCAGCGTGTTCAGGCAGTAGCCGTAGGTCTTGTACAGCTCGTCCAGCTTGTCCAGCAGGCTGATGCCTTGGGTCGCATAGTAGCTGAACATCTCGCAGATCATATAGGCCCCGTCCACGCCGTCCTTGTCGCGGACGTAGGAGCCGGTCAGGTAGCCGTAGCTTTCCTCAAAGCCGAACACATAGCTATCTGCCTTGCCCCGCTTTTCCAGCTTGCCGATCTGCTCGCCGATGAACTTGAAGCCGGTCAGCACATTGATGGTGCGCAGTCCGTAATGGGTAGCGATCTGCTCGCCCATATCCATGGTAACGATCGTCTTGACCATGACCGGGTCAGCAGGCATCTTGCCGTGCTTGACGCGCTGGCTGCAGATGTAATCCAGCAGCAGCATACCTGTCTGATTGCCCGTCAACAGTTCGTACTCCCCTGCCTTGTTCTTAACGGCGATGCCCACACGGTCGCAGTCCGGGTCGGTCGCCAACAGCAGGTCGGCGTTGCACTTCTTGGCATACGCCATACCCAGTGCCATCGCCTCTTTGATTTCCGGGTTGGGATACGGGCAGGTCGGGAAATTGCCGTCCGGCTGCTCCTGCTCCTTGACTACCGTGATGTTGGTGTAGCCCATTTCCTTCAAGGTGCGGGTCACCGGCTTCAGCCCGGTGCCGTTCAGCGGGCTGTATACGATGGCTACATTCTTATTGACTTCTTCGCCGAACAGAACAGACTGGCTCTTGACCTGCTCCACGAAAGCGGTGTAGACCTCGTCCGGGATGTACTGGATACTGCCGTTTTCCACACCTGCTTCAAAATCGCCGGTCTTGACGTCTGCAAAGATATCCAGCTTCTCGATCTCGGCAAGAATCTCTGCTGCAGCCTCGGTGGTGATCTGGCAGCCGTCTACACCGTAGACCTTATAGCCGTTGTACTTGCTGGGATTGTGGGAAGCCGTCACCATAACACCGGCAGAGGTGTGCAGATAGCGGGTCGCAAAAGACACAGTAGGAACAGGCATCAGAACAGGCCAGATATTCACCTTGACGCCATTAGCCGCAAATACCCCGGCGGCGACTTTTGCAAACACATCGCTCTTGATGCGGCTGTCATAACCGATGGCCACGGACGGCTCAGCATAGTTCTTCTTCAGATAGTCAGCCAGACCCTGAGAAGCCTTTGCCACGGTGTAGATGTTCATCCGGTTCGTGCCCGCGCCGATGACGCCGCGCAAACCGCCCGTACCAAATGCAAGGTCACGATAGAATGCATCCTCAATTTTTGCATCGTCCAGCGTTTTCAGTTCGGCAGCAACATCTGCATCTGCGGTTGCATTTGCCAGCCAACGCTCGTATTCCTTTTTAATATCCATAATATTACCCTCATTTTTTTCAATGCCAAACCAGATCTCACTTCCGTTCAACATATTCTGTTCACTAGTATTTTGCCTCACAATCAGCGAGCCGCCATAGAGTATAAATGCGACTTTATTTGTATAGTTCTGCCAATCCCATCCAAACTTTGCCACAAATGTTTCGTCTATTCGTTGTGAACAGAAACAAGCCCACGATGTGTTGCTAAAAAGCAACCACCCCGTGGGCTCAAATTGTTCTTCAAGTGTTTTTCATTCGTTTTTACAGGGCGCAGTTATAGTACATAAAGCACTTCTGATAACCTTCACAATTCCTCTTTCGGACACTTCAACAAATGGGATACTTGAAGGACAATTCAAGCCTCTAAGGGATATCATCCATTTTGAGAATGGATGATACCCATTTCCACAGAAGCCCATATATAATATGTATAGATATAATACCACACAATGCGACATTTTTCAACAGTACAAGTTATACCAAACTGTACTCGAACACATCTTTGTCACTTTTACCATATTGGGCACACTTTTTCCTATGGAATAGCCGAAACATATAAAATCAATGCTACATCATTACATATTTTTAAAGGAGGAGCATCATGGCAAAGCGCGGGGAAAACATCAGAAAGAGGAAAGATGGTCGTTGGGAGGGTCGCTATATTAAGGGGCGAAAGGCTGATCGGACCGCAATCTGGGGGTACATTTATGGCCATTCTTACAATGAAGTAAAGGAAAAACTCACCATCAAAAAGATGGAGGTGCAACAATTTACGCTAAATGTAGACAATCCGACTTTTTCAGAGCTTTCTCGCACCTGGGAAAGCTCCATTTTTTTAGGTGTCAAATCTTCTACAGCAGCACACTATCACTACACACTCCAACACTACATTTTGCCTGTGCTTGGTCCGTATCGTGTTCAAGCTTTGAGTGAATGCATCCTAGAAAACAGTCTTCTGGAAATTATTGCTCCTGCAGACCAAAACCACAAGACCCTAGGCAACGCAATGGGCAAGGAGTGCCTGACGCTTGTTCGGAGAATTTGCCGCTATGCGGTACATTTACATATTATGCGTCCAATTGAAATTGATCTCAAACTTCCAGCTGTGAATTCATCCAACACTACGGTTCTAAATAATTTGGAACAAAAATCTGTTTGTGCTTATGTTTGCTCTTCGCCAACACCCAGAAGGCTTGGTATGCTGCTGATGATGCAGATGGGGCTGCGTATCGGAGAAGTGTGCGGGCTGCAATGGGGTGATTTCGACCTGCAAAACGGTGTTCTCTCTGTTCGGCGCACTGTTAAGAGAATTTATATGGCGCCCGGAAAAACCACCTTGGTAACGCAATCTCCCAAAACGCAAAGTTCCGAGCGCGACATTCCTATCCCAACAAGTATCCTCAGCCTTCTAGAGGGAGAGTATGTCGGACAGAGTAACGATGTCTGGTTTCTATCAGATACCGAACTTAGGCCAGTTGAACCGCGCTGCTATTACAAAAGCTTGCAAGGATACTTAAAGCAGGCTCAAGTTCCTGTTGTCCGCCCACATGCTCTGCGGCATACATTTGCAACAACCTGCCTGCAAGCAGGCTGTAATGTGAAAACTCTGAGTGAATTGATGGGCCATTCAAATCCTGATATAACTCTAAAACGCTATGCACACTCTTGCTGGGAGTGGAAACAAAATGAAATGAATCGGATTTACGGGTGAGGGGTCAAAAGAGGAGTCAGTTTTATATAAAGTTACATATTGTCGACATTTAGAATCTATAGCCTTCCATTCTCAAAATGGATGATACTTTTTAGCGGTTTGAATTGTCCTTCAAGTATCTCATTTGTTGAAGTGTCCGAAAGAGGAATTGTGAAGGTTATCAGAGGTGCTTTGTGTACTATAACTGCGCCCTGTAAAAACGAATGAAAAACACTTGAAGAACAATTTGAGCCCACGGGTTGATTGCTGTTGAGCAATAAGCCGTGGGCTTGTTTCAGTTCACACGAATAGACATAACATTTGTGGGAAAGTTTGGATGGGATTGGCAGAACGATACAAATAAAGCTACATGTATAGTTTATGGTGGCTCGCTGATTGTGAAGCCGAAAAACTAGTATACAGAATGTGTTGAAACTGGAATGAGATCTGGTTTGTGTGTGGAGATAAAGGAAAATGCGGGGAGAACAGTGCCGGAGAAAGAAAATGGGTGAAGGATTAAAAATAATGATGTTCGGTTTCGCAGTGATAATAGGCACGAAAACCTATAGGCTGAAAGCTGCTGGAAATTGAAGTGAAGCTCTTTTTCGGCGTTGAGATAAAAAAGAACACGAAGAATGAGGATGGAATAGAGTAATGGATTCAAAAACAGAAATACAGCATATATATCTTGTGGGTGTGAAGTCATTGGGGGCTTACGGCGGGTATGAGACCTTTGTCTACAAGCTCACAGAGTATCACCAGAATAAAGAGAACATCGAATATCATGTTGCTTGTAAAGCCAATGGCGATGGCTGCATGGATGAGAGCAAATTTGATGGCGTGACAAAAATCAACGACCACGAATTTGAATTCCACAATGCCCAATGCTTCAAAATTGATGTTCCTCAGATTGGGTCTGCGCAGGCAATTTATTATGATGTTGTTGCACTAAAGGCTTTTTGCGAACATATCAAAAAAAACCATATTCCGCACCCAATTGTTTACATTATGGCTTGTCGTATTGGGCCTTTTGCTGGTCACTTTTACAGAGAAATACATAAACTGGGTGGAACTGTGTATCTGAACCCGGATGGCTGGAAAGATATTATATGGTTAAACCAGAAAACACCGCATAAATACAGTGTTTTGGCGGCTTGACCATCTTCTTGAAAAGTCTATTTCGCACATGGTCGAGAGAGTACTCCCGTTGAAATCTACTGCCTTTAGCAGCTTGATGGTTTCTATATTTAGTGAATTAAACATACACACACAATGATGTTGATTCCTTGATCATTATCCATATGTGGAAATAGAAAATGAGAACAGGAGGTAGTCAAGCCTGAGTGAAACGAGAGTTTCATTCGGGCTATTTCTCGTGGCTGAAAAACGAAGCTTGTTCACAGTATAGAGCTAATACCTCTGTGTTACTTCTATAGTGCGAACAAGCACTGATAAATGAGTATTGCAATCAAGGAAATCATTAACTTCTTATACACCCAAATAAAGTATAGTGATTTCTGCAAGATAGATTGATTATGCGGTAACTGAAAATAAGGAAATTTGCAAATATCACTCCAATACTATGAAAGACATTAGTGTGAGGGAAAAAATTTATGCAGCATGTTTTTATTGTTGGAGCCAAGGGCTTTACATATGGTGGTTATGAAACATTTCTCGATAAGCTTACAGAGTACCATCAGAACAACGAAAATATTAAATACCATATTGCGTGCAAAGCAAATGGGCCAGGAATGACAGATGAAACAAAGTTAGCTGGTATAAAAAAGATATCGGGTTCAGAATACATTTACCATAATGCACATTGTTTTAAAATCAAATCTCCGGAACTTGGTTCTGCACAAGCAATCTTCTACGATATTAAAGCACTTCAGTATTGTTGCAAGTATATAAAAAAACATAATATAGAGCATCCAATCGTATATGTTCTTTCGTCTCGTGTGGGACCTGTAATGGGGCATTTTGAAAAAAAAATCCATGCAATGGGTGGCATATATTGTAACAACCCCGACGGACGTGAGGATCTCAGAAAAAAATATGCGGCTCCGGTTAGAAAGTATTGGCGTATTTCTGAATATGGAATGGTTAAGCACAGTGATTTGGTTATTTGCGACAGTTTAAATATTGAGAAGCATATACAAGCGGACTATAAAAAATATAATCCCAAAACCACGTTTATTGCATATGGTAGTGACGTTCTTCCTTCGACTTTATCTGATAATGATCCTAAATATACGAATTGGCTTAAACAGCATGATTTACGAGATCGTCAATTTTATGTTTCGGTGGGAAGATTTGTGCCGGAAAACAATTTTGAAACGATGATCCGAGAGTTCATGAAGAGTAAGACAGATAAGGATTTTGCAATCATTACCACGAAAGATGATAAGTTTTTGACTGAGTTAGATAGTAAGCTTCATTTTAGCAAAGATAAGAGAATTAAGTTTGTTGGCACGGTTTATGACAAAGAGTTACTAAAAAAGATTCGAGAAAATGCATATGCCTATTTCCACGGACACGAAGTGGGTGGAACAAACCCAAGCCTGCTCGAGGCTTTGGGAGCAACAAAGCTGAATCTTCTTTTGGGTGTGGGTTTTAACAGAGAGGTAGCTGAAGATGCTGCTCTTTATTGGACAAAGGAAGAGGGTAATCTTGCGACGTTGATAGATAAGGCAGATGCATTGTCGAAAGAAGAAGTTGAGCTGCTTGGACAAAAGGCTAAGAAGCGAATTAAAGATGCTTATAGTTGGGAATATATTTGTCAAAGATATTTAGAAACATGGAAAGGTATGATTGACAAGCATGAAAATTAAAGACAAAATCCTTGCAGAGCAGAGCGGCTATTATTCTGATTTTATTGACTGTATTGATTGTAATATGCATTAAATTTTCAATACACAAAAAATGGCAGAGCAATCAAATTCATAAACTGGAAAGTCAACTTTCTGATAGTTGGATTGAGAAAGCATAATATTATTCAAAACCGTGGAACAGCAGGTGCTGTTGAGGCAATGGTTTCTGATCTCCAACAAGGTGTAACGGAACTTGAGTGCTGTTTTCCATACCCAAGAGAAGCACTTATGAAATATATTGAAGAAGGTAATTAAGTGTGACAGATAATAAAAAAGTGCAAGACTTAACAATGAATACATTGAACGTCCTTATTAACTATTGTGAGGAACATGATTTAAGGTATTACTTTACAGGTGGTGCGTTGATTGGTGTTCTTCGCCATAAAGGTTTTATACCGTGGGATGATGACATTGATTTAGGACTGCCAAGAAAAGATTTTGACAAACTTCATGAATTGTTGAGCAAGGATATGCCAAAAGGATATGGAATCTGCAATCGATTCACGGATCCAAACTGGCATTTTGCCATGAGCCAGTTTATTGATTTGGAGTCGGAGATTGAAATTAACTTAGCGGAGCAACCGAGAAAGGCTCATATATGGATTGATATTTTCCCGTTGGATGGGCTTCCAGACAATAATATTTTACGTTGGTTTCGAGTAAAGCACATATTGTTGAAACGCTATATGGTTCAAATTGCTCATATCACAACACAGGTAGATTCTCATAGAGATAGACCTACATATGAAAAGGTTATTATTAAATTCTGTAAAAAGGTACCGGTCGGGAAACTTTTTAATACAAATAAAATATTAGATGGCTTGGAAAAGTTACTAAGAAAATCAGATTTTGATAAAGCTGAATGGTGTGGGAACATGCTTGGCAGATATAGGGAAAGAGAGATAGTAAGAAAAGAGTGGTTTGGAACGCCGAAAAAAGCTGCCTTTGAAAATGAAGAAGTAAATATACCGGAAAATAGTGATGCTATTTTAAAATGCTTATATGGTGATTATATGAAATTGCCTCCAGAAAAAGACAGAGTTGCACATGGCGTTAAAATATTGAAATGCAGAAATATATGGGAGGAAGAATGATATGAATATCGCTATAATTATTGCTGGTGGTGTCGGTTCAAGAATGGGACAAGACCTACCAAAGCAGTTCATCAATGTATATGATAAACCTGTTTTGATTTACACTTTAGAGAGCTTTCAAAAGCATCCTCAGGTAGACGCTATTGAATTAGTATGTATTGATGGTTGGCATGAAATTGTTTGGGCATATGCCAAGCAGTTCAATATTACAAAACTGAAGTGGATTGTATCTGGTGGCAAAACGGGACAGGAATCAATCAGAAACGGTGTATATGGACTGGAAGGCAAGGCTAATCCGGATGACAATATCATTATTCATGATGGTATCAGACCGTTGGTAGAGCCTTCGGTATTGTCAGATGTGATAAGTAAATGCTCACAGTATGGTAATGCTGTTACATCTATGCCATATAATGAACAGATTTTTGTTATCAACGAAGATGATGAAACTACAACAAACAAGTATATTCCAAGAGAAACACTAAGACGTGTCTCAACACCGCAGGCATACAGATTTGACTTATTGGATGCAAAGTATCATGAAGCTTATGAAAAGGAAATTGGTATTTATGGATCACATTATACCAACACTATGATGGTAGAACTCGGTGTCACATTGCACTTTGCAGCCGGATCTGATAAGAATATAAAGCTTACAACAAAAGATGACCTGGAGATGTTTAAGGCTTATTTAAAGGCAGATAAAGATAACTGGCTGAAGTAATCATAAGGAGATTTTGATGAACGTATATGACAATTCTTTATATTTAGAAGATGTGAATTATGTGGCGAATCTGAATTTGCCTTGGGAAAAATTAAATAATAAATCCATTATGATATCAGGAGCGACTGGCTTAATTGGCAGTATGCTTGTTGATATTATCATGAGGAAGAATGATGATAATCTGAATTGTACGGTTTACGCTCTCGGCAGAAGCGAAGAGAGAATGCGTAATAGATTCAAATACTGTTTTGAAAATCCATTATTTCACTTTGTTGAATATGATGTAAACAGAAAACTGTGTTTCACAGAGGATGTGACGGTAGATTATATCCTACATCTTGCAAGCAATACACACCCTATGCAGTATTCTACGGATCCGATTGGAACTATTACAACAAATATTATAGGTGTTCAAAACTTACTTGATTTTGCGGTTGAGCATCATACGACAAGATTCGCATTTGCTTCGTCCAATGAAGTATATGGTGAAAATCGTGGCGATGTTGAAAAATTTGATGAGAAGTATTGCGGATACATTGATTGTAATACAATGAGAGCTGGATATCCGGAAAGTAAAAGATGTGGAGAAGCTTTGTGCCAAGCTTATAAAGCACAAAAAGGATTAGATATTGTTATTCCAAGATTAACAAGATCTTATGGCCCAACATTATTAAAAACGGATACGAAAGCATTGTCACAGTTTCTGCATAAGGGCGTTGCAGGAGAGGACATTGTACTGAAAAGTGCAGGAACACAATTCTATTCATATTTATATGTTATGGATAGCGTATCAGGCTTGTTGACTGTCATTCTGAATGGCGAAAGTGGAGAGGCATATAACATTTCTGATGATGCATCTGATATTATGTTAAAAGATTTGGCAGCTATCATTGCTGACTATGCCGGAAAAAAGGTTGTGTTTGAAATTCCGGATGCAGTAGAAAGTGCTGGATACAGCAAAGCAACGAAAGCTCGCCTGGATTCTTCAAAGTTAAATAGTCTTGGTTGGAAAGCCAAATACGATATCAAAACAGGTATTGTCAGAACAATGGAAATGCTAAAAGCAATAAACTGATTGCTGAAAGGAGTTTTATGAATTTAAAAGAGACGTTTAAAAAGCAGGGCGGCATAAAGCTCCTTAAACAATATTGGCAGGGAGGAGCCTTGTTTACAGGAATAGGGCAGTTTCTGTTGTTGGGAAAAAGCAGGACTGCACTGGAAATCCTAAGACTTTCGACTACTTTAAAGACTAAGCAAAAATTAGAAAAGAAATATAAGTGGAAACTGGAAGAATTTGATAAAACCTATATTGAAAAGGAACATAAGACTTCAGATACCATATGGATCTGCTGGTTTCAAGGAATGGACAATGCTCCGGACCTGGTAAAAAAATGCTATCACTCAGTTGTGAAGAATAATCCGGGGAAAAAAGTGATAGTACTTACCGAAAAAAATATAAGCGATTATGTGACATTTCCAGAGTACATTGTGACAAAGTGGAAGCAGGGAGTTATTACGCATACGCACATGACAGACTTGCTGAGATTAGAGTTGCTGATTACTTATGGTGGCCTGTGGTTGGATGCAACGGTGCTATGCACCGGAACTGCACCAGAATATTTTTTTGACTCTGATTTATTCTTCTTCCAGACATTGAAACCAGGTAGAGATGGACATGCAAGTTATATTAGCAGCTGGTTGATGGAAGCAAAAACAAATAATAAGATTCTTATGGCTACCAGGGAGCTTTGTTATGAATATTGGAAAACGAATAATACCATGTTGGATTATTTTTTGCTTCATGATTTTATGTCCATTGTATTAGAAAAATATGAAGAAGATTGGAAGAAAATTATTCCAAGAGATAATGCAACTCCACATATTTTGTTATTAAGGCTATTTGATCAATATGATGAAAAAACATGGGCTGCAATAAAGAGCCAAACACAGTTTCATAAGTTGACATATAAATTCGGTGAAGAAAAACAGAAAGAACAAGGAACTTATTACAGGGTATTGTTAGGTGAACAGGCATGAAAATAATGTACTTATTGTTTTCTTTTACAGTAGGGGGAACGGAACGATTAGTAGCTAATATTTGCAATCAGATGGAAAGCCAAAATGAGGAAGTTCATTTATATATAATTAATGATTTAATAGATGATAATTTGCTCGATACATTGAATGAAAATATTCATGTCAAACTATTAAGAAGAAAAGTTGGGTCAAAAGACAAAATTTCTCCTTTATTTGAAGTAGCTAAATATATTAAAAAGAACAAAATAGAAGTTGTACATTGTAATTCATTTAATGCACCGGAATTGCTCATTCTAAGCAAAATTGTGAATCCTAACTGTAAAGTCGTAAGTACAATTCATGGGATGGGACAATTTGAAAATATTGGGAAGAACAAAATACTTCTGAAGAATTGGGTATGCGATAAGTTTATAGGTATTTCAAATGCGGTTGCGGGAGATATAGTTGCCGCTGGAATAGACGAAAAAAAGGTGGTAAGAGTTTATAACGGAATTGAAACAAAAAAATATGATTGTGCAAAGCTGAAAAAATATGATGAAAATGTAATTGTTATAGGATGCGTTGCAAGGATAATGCCTGAATTGAAGGGGCAGGATATTCTATTAAAGGCAATAAAAATAGTTAAAAAGCAACATCCCAAAGTAATGGCTTTGTTTGCCGGAGGCATTGCTGAAAATCAACAAAGGGATTATGAACATTTAATAAAATATGTAAGAGATAATTCCTTAGAAGAAAATGTAAAGTTTTTGGGAAATGTAGATAATATTCCAGAGTTCTTAAACAAGATTGATATTTGTGTTGTTCCTTCGAGGTCAGAGGGGTTTGGATTGGCATTGGTAGAAGCAATGGCAATGGGGGTTCCGTGTGTTGCAAGTAATATTGCAGGACCAAGAGAAATAGTAATGAATGAAGGCATTGGAGAATTATTTGAAAACGGTAATTCGCAGAGCTTAAGTATGAAGATTGAAGAAGTTATCTCAAAATATGATGAAATAAAAAAAGCAACATGGAATCAAAAACTAAAAGTGAAACAAAATTACAGCATAGAACATATGTGTACTTGTTTATTGGAAATCTATACTGAAAAATAAATGAAAAGTAATTGTTAGGGGATAAAGATAAAATGACATTAAAAGTTAAAGTTAAAAATTTTATCATATTTGTAGTATTGCTTACATATCTTAAGCCTTTTAATGTTTCTTTAATTCCAACATTAAATACTTTATATTCTGCTGCAAAAATCATAGCCACAGTTGTATTGCTATTATATATCTTAAACGAAAATGTCACATTAACAAAGGCATCAAAATGGTGTTTGGCGTTTCTGGGCTGGTGGACGATAGCTATATTGGCTAATGGAAATATGAAAAATAATGTTCAAACACTGTTAAGTATTTTAGGGATGCTCTTTCTGTTTAATGTAATGAGAAGAAAACCGAATGGACTTAATATTATTTTGAAATATTTAAGCTGCATTTCAAAAGTTTATATTCTTTTACAGTTTTACACTATTGTGGTCGGTCATCCGGTTTTAGCTGAATCAATAGTATCGTTTGATAAATATTTTTTGGGTAGCGATAATTATTCTGCATTTATTCTGATACCGTTATCTGGATTTATTTTATCAGATGACCTTATAAATGAAAGAAAAATTAAAATGTGTGATTATTTTTTCTTTGTTATCGCATTTTTATGCTTATTGATTCCTAAATCATGGGCAGGAATTTTTTCATATAGTGCATTTATGTTGTTGTTCTTTTTCAGAAAATCAGCTTTTTTGAAAAAAATAGTAAATGTTCGTAGTGTTTTTATAATAATTATTTTGTTATTGGTATTAATTATAGGATTTAATTTCCAAACACACTTTGAAAAAGTCTTAAATACTTTTGGAAAAGTTGGAATGAATTCAAGAGAAATCATTTGGCCAGATGCAATTTATGCGATAATGCAAAAGCCAATCTTAGGCTATGGAATATTAACAGATAATCAAATAGCTTCTTATATATTGTACGGTACCACACATACGCATAATATTATTTTGGAGTTTTTAATGGATTCTGGAATAGTTGGAAGTTTTTTTGCTTTCATGTGGTTCAAATCAGCTGTGACAGTAAAAAAGAGATTGTTAAAAAATGATGTGGTAATTGGCCTGCTTTATTGCATAGTTGCTTATTTATTATGTGCAACTTTAGATTTTTATATAGCACTTATTTATTTTTGGGTTTTAATATTTTTATTTGACAGCATAAAAAATGCAATTTATGAAAGAGAAAAACAAGGAAAACGAGTATGAATAATGAAAATTTGAAGAACAGCATATTTTCTGGTGTGTTTTGGAAATTTGCAGAAAGAATATTAGCTCAAGGAGTTTCCTTTATTGTTTCTGTTATTTTGGCCAGAATTCTTATGCCATCAGATTATGGCATTGTTGCGTTAATATTAGTATTCATCAATATAGCTGATGTGTTTGTAACCAGTGGATTTAGTACAGCATTGGTGCAAAACAAGGATGCCGATAGAATCGATTTTTCCACAAATTTCTATTGTAGCATGGCAGTATCAATATTAGTATATTTGATTTTATTTATTGCCGCCCCATTTATTGAAAAATTTTATGATATGCAGGGCTTGGCATTGATCTTGCGAGTTTTTGCATTAAGAATTCCATTGAGTGCATATAGTGCAATACAGCATGCGTATGTTGAAAGACATATGATTTTTAAAAGATATTTCTTTTCTACGCTTGGGGGAACTTTGATTTCCGGAGTTGTTGGAATTATTATGGCATATAAGGGTTTTGGGGCATGGGCTCTTATTGCACAGTACTTTACAAATACAATTGTCGATATTATTGTATTGTCAATTACTGTTCCATGGCATCCGGAATTTGTTTTTTCATGGAAATCAGCCAAAAGCATGATGAACTATGGTTGGAAAATACTTGCGGCGGATTTATCCGGAACTTTTTTTGACCAATTAAGATCTTTAATTGTTGGAAAAGGTTATACATCGGCAGATTTAGCATTTTATAATAAAGGTAATCAGCTTCCTTCTTTAATTACCACTAATATAAGTACCTCCATTATGTCGGTACTTTTCCCGGCAATCGCCAATATAAGTGATGAAAAAACACGAGTTAAAGAAATGACTCGAAAAGCTGTAAAAATAATGTCCTTTGTGATGTTTCCGATGCTGTTTGGTCTGGCAGCGGTATCAGGTTCGCTGATCGATGTTTTGTTTACATCAAAATGGGCGTTAGCTGTACCTTTTGTGCAAATATTAAGTATCTCATCAGCAATTTCTTTGATTGGCGGTGTTAGCTTGCAGGCAATTAAAGCAATTGGGAAAAGTGACATCATATTAAAACTAGAGGTATATAAAAAGCCGGTATATGTATTGCTTCTGATTATTGGAGTAAAAATAAATGTTACGGCCGTTGCTGTTACCATGCTTCTGTATTCTATCTATGGTAATATTGTTAATGCTGGTCCTTTAAAAAAAGAAATCGACTACACTTATCGGGAACAACTTAAAGATTTATCTCCGGCATTTTTGATGTCAGGAGCTATGGGATTGTTTGTATATATGGTTTCCTATTTGAGGTTAAATAGTGTTATGTTGCTATTTATTCAAGTGTTAATGGGAATTGCTTTGTATTTCGGTATGGCGACGATTTTTAAGATAGATACTTTAAAATATTTGCAGAACTTCTTGAAAGAAAAAATAAAAAGGTAATTAACTGATGATAAATAAAATTATGGATGCCATAAAAAAAGGAGTTTTTTTATGGAAAACAAAGAAAAAAATCATAGAAACCATTCGAAATAAAAATAATTTGCTCTATATAAAAAACAGAGATGCGAAGACCGTAGTATATCAATACAAAGACTACAAGAAACTTTATACAAAGTATAAAATGATGATTGATAGAGGGGTTGCTACAAGCTCTAATCATGAATTTTCTGATAAAGTTTGGGTATGCTGGTTTCAAGGCTATGAGTCTGCGCCACCTTTAGTTAAGGCTTGTATAAATTCAATGCATAAAGTAATGCCGGAAAAAGAGATAATTGTTTTAACAAAAACTAATTATAAACAATATATAGAACTTCCGGATTATATTGAAGAAAAATTTGAAAAAGGCAAAATTGGCATGGCTCATTTTTCGGATCTTCTTAGAATTTCCCTTTTAGCTAAGTGGGGAGGAATGTGGATAGATTCTACAGCTCTATGCACGGATGGAGATTTTTTTAGATATGCTAATAAACAACATTTGTTTGTATTCAAACAGTTAAATTTAGGAAATCAAGGAGAGGCTCCGATAATTGCATCAAGTTGGTTTATCTCAAGTGAGATTGGAAATCCGATTGTTGTATTGACTAGGAATTTGCTATATGCATATTGGCAAGATTATGATTACTTGTTAAATTATTTTACTTTTCATTTATTTTTTACAATGGCCTGTAGAAGATATGAAAATGAGTGGGAAAGTATTCCTGCCTTTAATAACAGTTCGCCACATATGTTGATGTTTGAATTGAAAAGAGATTACTCACCTGAAAGATGGGAACAGCTTATGAAAATGAGTGGCATTCATAAATTGCAGAGATATGATGATTACAGTGATTTAAAGAAATCAAATTATTGTAAGATATTAGACACTTACTTACAGTGATCACTTTAAATTAAGGAGGAGAAACTAAATTATATGAATTATTCCAGAGTAAAATATCTTCTTAGCTCAGGAAATTTTATCAAAAAGGGTAAACGAAAGTTCTTTAAAAAGTTTCTCCAACGTCCGTTTGCTGTACTTGTGTATTTTTTACCAATTAAGGAAAATAGAATTGTTTTCGACAATTTTGGTGGTAAAGGATATGGGGATAGTACAAAGTATATTGCAGAAGAACTGATTAAGTCGGGAAGAAACTATGAATTAGTTTGGTTAGTAGATAACCTTTCATCTTACGAATTTCCAAAGCAGATAAAAACAGTAAAAATAGATTCTATTAAGGCATTATGCATGAGAGCTACTGCAAAGGTTTGGATTGATAATGTCAGACATCTTCATCCAGTCAAAAAGAAAAAGGAGCAAGTATATTTACAGGCATGGCATGCTCCTTTCGGTCCTAAAAAAGCGGAAGCCGATGCAGAAAAAGAACTTGGTGAAGATTATGTACGAGAAGCAAAATATGATGGACAGATAGCTGACGGTATAATTTCAAATAGTAAACTGTTGGATAACCAATTCAAACGTGCATTTTGGTTAAGCGATCATGTCGAAATACTTTCGTATGGTCTTCCTAGAAATGATTTTCTGGCAAGACAAATTGACAACACTTTTAAATATGATTATTTAAGAAATAAATTTGGATTCGAGAAAGACTGTTTTTATATACTATATGCACCTACTTTCAGAGATAACTATTCATTAGAGGGTTATAAATTAGAGTATGAAAAAATAGTAAAAGAATTTTCTGCAAAAGTTAATAAAAAGGTCAAAATGGTTGTACGACTTCATCCAAATGTTTGGAATCAAAGCAATTTCATAAATTATGGAGAAAACATACTTAACGGGACGATATATCCTGATATGCAGGAATTGCTATTGGCCTGCGATGCTTTAATATCAGATTATTCTTCATGTGTATTTGATTTTGCAATTCTAAAGAAGCCTGTATTTATATGTGCATTGGATATAAAGGAATATGAGAAAACCAGAGGACTTTTGCCGGAATTCTACAATTTCCCATTTCCTATGGCTACATCAAATGAAGATATGATAAATAATATTAAAAACTATAATCAAGAAATTTATTTTGCCAATGTAAATCGGTATTTTAAAAAATATCCACTATATGATGATGGAAATGCGTCCAGAAGGGTTGTGGATTGGTTAGAAAAAAAGATTAAAGAAAAAAAGTAGGAGTTGCGTAATGAGTAATGAATTGGTTTCTGTAATTTTGCCAATATACAACGTTGAATTATATCTGAAAGAATGTATTGAGTCAGTAATCAGGCAAAACTATAAGAACCTGGAAATTATTCTTGTTGATGATGGCTCAACGGATCAAAGTCCCTATATATGCGATGAATATGCGAAAATAGATAGCAGAATAAAAGTAATTCATAAAAAGAATGGCGGATTATCGGACGCGAGAAATGTTGGAGTTCAAGCCTCTTCAGGGGCATATATTGCTTTGGTTGATTCAGATGATTTGATTGCACAAAGCTTTATTGAAGAACTTTATGAATGCTGTATAAAATCAAACGCTATGATAGCGGCATGTGCATATAGTAAATTCTCAAATGAAGATGAGATTAGTGGTTCTAATAACCAGGATGATGCTCAAGTAATATCTGGAAGAGAATTGATAAAGCGGATATATCTTGGCCAAGCTGGGAAGTTTGGCTTTGTAGCATGGAATAAATTATATAGCAGAAAATTATTTGATAGCGTTCAATATCCTTTTGGAAGAATTTATGAAGATACGTTCACAACGTATAAGTTGTTTTTGAATTCAAATCAAATTGCATTGCTAGACAAACCTTTGTATTTCTATAGAATACGACCTGAAAGCATAATGTCAGCAAGAGTAAGCTTGAAAAAGATTAAGGATGGAGTAGACGCAGATGCTTCAGTTGTTAAATATTTTCAAGAGAACCAAGACTATGAAATATTGCCATATGTAAGTTCTTATTTTTGCAAGCAGGCAGTTTTGACATATTATAAATTGATCCCCAAAGTTAATCATGATGAAAAAGAAGAGGCAAAAAAATATCTAAAAACTGTGTACAGACAGACTTGGAATTATTGCAGAGAAAGTAATATGAATTTTAAAAAGAAAATAATTTATAGATTGATTAGAATTCTGTGGACAGCTTAATACCATTATTATGGAAGGATTAGTTGTGAAAGTAAAAGAGCGAAGCCCATTGTTTGATAATATGAAAATGGTATTGATAATATTGGTGGTATTTGGTCATGCTTTGGAAGAAATCAGTTTGGAACATGAGTACGGAATTATAAGAGCCTGTATTTATTCATTCCATATGCCGGTTTTTATATTTATATCGGGATATTTTTCGGGGGGGGGCACAAGCGAAAGCAAAAAAATTATTGTTAATTGTGGGATACCTTATTTCATATTTAATACCATTTATGCCATATGGACTGAAAGAACATTTTTCGTAAATGTTTTTTTGCCGAGGTATATTTTTTGGTATTTTTTTAGTCTATTGATTTGGAGATTATTAATTAATGATTTGAAGAAAATAAAAGGGCTGTGGTTGTGGGCGTTACTATTTGGTTTATATATAGGAGTAATTCGTGAGGCTGATCGTTTTATGTCAATATCGCGAATAATTGCTTTTTCCCCGTATTTTATTATTGGCGGCATGCTGGATGAAGTAAGAGTGAGAAAAATCAGAAAAGTACCCAAACGATATGCAATACTATTATCTATATTAATGGCATGCGCTGTTATATTATTACAAATTAACGCATTGGTTCCAGTCAAGTCATATGAAAATATACAATGTTACAATGCTTCTGGAATGAGTAATTTACAGGGCATTATAATTCGCATATTTTCTTATGGTATTGGATTTATGGCCGCCTTATGCATGATAAATTTGCTCCCAGACAAAAAGACGTGGTATACAAAGTACGGAAGCCGAACAGTTGTAATTTATGTTGCATCAGCGTTTTCGGTAAAAGCTGGCTATAATATTATTAGAAAAGTAGCTGGTACATATTATTTAACACAACATATGGGAATAGGATTAATATCAGCAGTTATTATTACAGCAGCAACGATTCTCATATTTGGAAATAAATTTTGTTCAGATATATATACTCGAATCAATGGGTTTATTGGAAATATTGTGATGAAGAATTAAAAGTGGTGGCCATAAATGTTATAAGTAATTCTCTGATAAAGCGGTTATATATAATGCAAAGTGTGAGTGTGATTAAGTTATTTTTTCTAAAATTATATCAAATAATTTCTTCGCTTTTTGTATGGAAAGGTGCTTTTAAAGTTGTATTGAAAGGTGGTGAGTAAATGGGAAAACTAGTAAAATTTGTACCTCATCAAGATGATGAAACGAATTTGGCAGGTAATATATTATCGTATTTGGTAAAACAATATGATGTATATGTTGTGTATTCATCATTAGATGCAAATCCGGATAAGGCATCGACTAGAAAAAAAGAAGCCATAAATGCATGTGCTGTGTATGGAATAGAAAAGGATAATGTTATTTTTCTGGGATTACCGGATACACCCAATAGGAATGGACGCCATTTTTTTACAGATGGGGACAAAAACATAATATTAAAGTTTGAAAAAATTCTGAGAAATTTGATACCCGAAGTAATTATAGGGACGGATTTTGATTTTCATTCGGATCACAGAATGGTGTCGTTGTCGTTGGATGAAGCCGTATTTAATATTATGAATGAGAATAAAACGTATACACCTTTATATTTGAAGGGATTTTGTTATGAAACAGCATATTATGGTGTTGATGACTATTCAGCTACAGATTTGAAAAATACGAAAGTGGCTAAAATGCCGTTAAGCAATGTTTCATATAAATGGGAAGACAGAATTTCTTTAAATAGCCAAGAAAAAATGGCTTTATTTTTTTAAAAACACCATTTAAGGCACTGAAATGTCATAAGAGCCAGTATGCTGCGATGCATGCAAGAAAAGTTATTAATGCGGATAATGTTTTCTGGAAAAAAAGAACTGACAATTTATTGATCAGAGATGCAACAATAACGGCTACTTCCGGTGATATATCAAAAATTAGTGATTTAAAAGTTATTGATACGGATGACATTATTACCGAAGATCCTTTGAAGATAGATTATTCAAAAGGATTGTGGAAGCCGGATGATTCAGACTTGAAACCGTGTTAAAAGAGTGAATGATAACTAAGAAAAAACAAGATTGAATTGTGAACCAGTAAGGAAATATTGTTAATTAAAATTGAAGGCTGAGGGCAAAAACGGATGAAATATATTATATTTGGTTTTGAGCATTATAATCCACTTGGTATAGCTCGTTCATTGGGTGAAAATGGAATAAACCCTTATGGAATTATTATTAAGAATAGTAGAAAAATCACATCAAAAAGTAAATACTTTAAACAAGTTTTCTTTGTAAATTCGATTGAAGAAGGATATAATTTGCTAAAAAGCAGGTTCACTGATGATCAAAATTTTATTTTTTCGTCTGATGACCAAGTAGAGTTTTTCTTAGATGAACACTATGATGAACTGCAGGATAGATTTATTTTCTTTAATGCTGGCCAAAAAGGTCGAGTCGCTTATTTTCAAAATAAGTATAACATTCTCAAAATGGCAGAAAAACACGGGATTCCTTTTTTAAAAACATGGACTGTTGATAAAGGAGAAATACCAGAGGATATTCAATATCCGATCATAACAAAGGCAATTATTTCGACACTTGATAATTGGAAAGGTGATATGATCATTTGCCATAATGAAAATGATTTACGGAATGCATATAAAGTTATAAGAAGTCCTAAAGTGTTATTGCAAAAGTATATCGTGAAGAAAAATGAACTGTGTATGGAGGGGTGCAGTGTCAATAGAGGCGAAGACGTGCTTATTTCTATAGCTTCTACATATAATTACAAACTAGATGATAGCTATAGTCCATATATGACGGTCTCAAATTTGGAGAATGATGAATTAAGAAAAAAGCTAAAAGAGATGATAGCGGATATTGGGTTTGAGGGGATTTTTGAAATAGAATTTCTGATTGATAAAGATGATAGTCTTTACTTTTTGGAAGTGAACTTTAGAAATTCGACATGGAGTTACGCTTCTACGGTGGCAGGCATGCCTCTACCAGTAATTTGGTCGGATGGAATGTTAGGAAAAGTAGAGGTGTCTAAGTGTGAGAAAAAAATTGAATGTCCGTTTAAGGCAATGGTTGAATTTGACGATTATCGGAGAAGGGTTAAGTCAGGTATGGTTTCAAAAAAAGAGTGGTTTAGAGATTTTAGAAATGCAAAGTGCAAATATTATATAGGAAAGAGGGATATTCATCCTTTCTTGTCTGTTTGCATTCACAAGGTTGGGAAGACGCTTCATATAGTTAAGGAGTAAAAGTAATGTCAAAAAAGTTACTTTCAATATTGGCTTTATGTGGTGCATGCATTTCTTTTTATATAGGTGCAGGTTTTGCTACAATGCAAGAAGTTATGCAATATGAGGCATCATATGGTTCTAAGTTCATTGTGGTTATAGTAGTTGCAGCGATTATATACTGTTATACAAATGTCTCCTTTGCAACACATGGAAATAAGCTGAAGATTTCTAGAGGGGGGGACATTTATAAAGTCTATTGCAGTGTTTTAGGTAACAAATTTGGAAAAGCTGTGGCCATTTTTTTTGATGGCTTCTCGGCGCTATTCTGTTATATGAGTTTCGTTGTTATGTGCGGAGGTGCAAGTGCGACCGTAACACAACAGTGGAATCTACCCGTGGGAGCTGGTGCAGTAGGATTAACTATACTAGTTGTTGCTACGGTAATATTTGGGCTTGATGGAATATTGAAAATGTTAAGCAAAATTGGGCCTATAATCATAGTTATGATATTGGTGGTTACCGTATTGACTGGGATAACGGGATTTCCTAATCTGATCTTCAATATGAAAGCCATTGATTCGGGAACCTATTCACAAGGCATTGAGCAGGTTGGAAATGGGAATCCGTTTCTTTCTGGTGCATCATACGGAGGATTTGTTGTGCTATGGTTTGCTGCGTTTTTGGCGGAGATTGGCGCAAAAAATAAATTGAGTGAAGTTAATTTTGGCACGTTGTTATCTATGATATTCATATTTGGAACCGCAGCGATATGCTGTGTTGCACTAATAGGGCATATAGATATTACTGCAGCAGCTGATATTCCGGCTTTAGTCTTAGCAGAACAGATTTCGCCAATTTTAGCTCAAGTATTTGCCATTATTATTTGCGCGGGGATATATACATCGGCGGTACCACTATTATGGACGGGCATTAGAATGATATCCAAGGAGGAAACAATTAAATACAAATTTCTAACAATTCTATTTGGTGTAGTTGGATGTGCGATTGCTTGTTTTGTTCCATACAAAGGTCTAATTAATATATTGTATGGAATAAATGGATACCTTGGATTTACTTTAATAATATTTATGATCGCATATGATATTAAAACTATTGTAAGTAAGAAATATATTTAATTCTGAAATTAAAATAGAAAAGAATAGGAATATGTTCCTCAAATAATCACGCACTTCTCAATGATGAACTTGAGATGTGACAAGTAATGAGAAATCTATAAAGAGAATGAAGGAAAAGCGATAACATGAACTATGTGATTAGTAAGAAAGACTCGGAGATTATAAATAAGCTTAAGGCAGTCTTTATTCTTTTGGTGTTTTTTATGTGTCACTGGCGTTGTTTGTAATAGGAGCAGCTGTTTCCGCGATAGTATTGGATGGATCTAATATTGCGACGTTTTCCGTGGTCGTAAGATTGGCAAAACAAACAATAATTAATGGTCGTCTTTTTATGGGCATTGGTTATTTTGCTTTGGGAATGCTAATTGCCGAGAAAAAAATGAGATATAATAAGAATGCCTTATTTGCAGTTGCTTTTGAATGTATAGTTTCAAGTTATATAGTACCATATTCGATTATCGTATATGCTCTCAGATATATAACGGTGTTTTGTCTGTTTCTGCCTATAATTCAAATAAATCTTCCCGCAAGTAGTGTATATGTCAAGTTGCGCCATAGTAGCAAGGTTGTGTATTTTACGCATATGCTCTTCTTTTTTACATGGTCTGCGATAAAGAGTTTTCAAAATGTGAATGGCATGGATGCTTTTGTTATAGTTACAAGCATGACTGTTATTACTTCTTTATTAATCATTGCACATAAAGACGATAAGAGCTATAACAGAATATATAATGCTTTCTTTGGCTAAAAGGAGCTGAGATTTGTGAATATAAAAAATACAGCTTTAATTATTGTCCCACATCAAGACGATGAAACAAATCTTGTTGGTAACATAATGGATGTTCTGACACAATATGAAGTATATGTACTATATAGCTCTATTGACACTAATCATAGACATGCAATTGTAAGAAAACAAGAAGCAACAGCAGCATGTGCAGTATGGGGAATAAATAGAGAGCATATTATTTTCCTTGATTATCCAGACACAGCTAATAAAGCGGGAACACATTTTTATACAAATGGAGATAAAAGGATAGAAGAGAGCATTGAGAAAACCATTCTCTCCTTAAAGCCTGTCGTTGTATTTGCTACAGATTTTGATTTTCATTCTGACCATAGAATGCTCTCATTGGCTTTTGATCATGTCATGGGTAAAATTCTAAAGGAAGACCACAAGTACAAACCATTTGTACTAAAAGGATTTTGCTATGAGACCGCTTATTATGGTGTGGAAGATTATGTAGCTACGGATATTAATTTGACAACTCAGAAACAAAGTCTGCTGTCGAATGTTTCGTATGAATGGGATAAAAGAGTATCAATTAAAACACTGGAGAAAAAACGAATTATCTGGAAGCGTAAAGCTTATAAGGCTTTGGCCTGTCATAAGAGTCAGTATGCGGTACTCCATGCAAAATCTATAGTTAATGATGATAATGTGTTTTGGAATAGAAGAACGGATAACTTGTTGTGTAATTCTCAATTAACTGCTTCATCGGGTGATGCTGAAAAGCTTCGGGATTTCTTAATTCTTGATACGTCTAATATAATAGAAAAGAATCCGTATTTAATTAGCTATTCAAGGGGCACTTGGGCTCCTGATGGTAATAATGCATGGGTCAAGGCGAAATGGGAGAAGAGCGTAAAATTCGATAGAATCATTTTTCACGGGAGCTTAAATACAATTGAAATAAGGCCTATTAATCTTACGATATATGTTGATGGTAATGTAATTGGTAGCGTGGATAAGATTAATCCTTATGGAAGAGATACAATTTTCAAGTCGGATATTATTATTGAGTGCAAGGAATTAAAAATTGTGTTCTCATGTGATAATGTTGAATTGTCTGAAATAGAGGTGTTGTATGGAGATATGCAATTACCATTTGACACAGGTAGGATTAAAGAAATTAAAAGGAATAAACTCGTAGATACTTATAGCGAATTTGGTTTTCAGGCGATTGTGTTTACAACAAGATTAACAAGAAAGGTGAAAAAGTTGGTGGCGAAAGTTCTTCATCGTACATGAATGTGAATTTCCAGAAAAAGTACCCTAACTGGGAAACGGCACATAATTTCACCACCTGAACAGGGAGTCATCTTGCAGAGCTTGTTTGAGCAGGGGATTTCTTTCTCTACTAATGACGCTTTCCAGATAACAGGCATCGGCATCGCTGCCTTCTGCTGAAAGATTATAGGACATCTGTATTAGACTGAACAGTCGTGCGCTCTTCTGCGTATTGTGTGTTACACAGTATGCATAAATCGCTCCGAAAGCCCCATGTGCACGGAGTTTTAGCCCCACCGCGTCGGGAAAGTAACCCCACTTTCACGGTATGCGATCAATAATCCCCTGGCTAGAAATTAAGTCCATTAAGTGCGATAATAGATTCTGAGAAGTCTAAGAATCTAAAAAGATGGAGTAAAAAATGGCGGGTGAATATCACAGTTTAAAAAAGCAGCATTATCTGAAGCTAATCAAGGAATGTGCTCATAGCAGGAAAACCAACCGTGAATGGTGTTCTGAAAACGGAATTGCATATTCCAGCTTCATGCGCTGGCAGGCGCTGCTAAGGGATGAGGCAGCTGGGAAAGTCATGGAACAGCAGGCAATAGTCCCTGTGAAAATAGCTCCGCCAGCACCCGTCAACAGTATTCCAGCCAATAAATCGCACCAGGAGATTCGCATCCAGAAAGATGGAGTGTCAATTTTCTTGCCAAGTACTCTGCCTGCTGCATACATTCTGGAAATTGTGAAAGGACTCGCCTAATGCTGGGAGATATTCGTCAGGCCCAAAATGTGTATATCGTTACCGGGTATACAGATATGCGCAAAGGGCTTCGAAGTCTGGTCCCGTATGTTATGCAGAACTTCAAAATGGATCCATATGACAGGGGCTTATTTCTGTTCGTAACCGATCAATAATCCCCCGTGAAGGCAAAAAATAAGAGCATCTCGGTTTCGAGGTGTTCTTATTTTTTGCCTTCACGGGGGTATTGATCGCTTACTGAAGTTCAACTCATGGTAGCCAATGTTGCAGAGGAAGAGGCCACCGAAACATTCCACGAGATGCAGGTTGAAATTGATCGGTTGTTACGGCGCATTCATCTTTTGGAGGCTTTACTGCAAAGAAATGGTATCCCGGCACCCGAATTAGACGATTGACTTTTACTCTGCCAGTAAAAACGCTGTCAGAGCTTTTGGCTGCCATGGTCACCGGTGAGGGTGGCTTAAACATTCAGACAGAGTGACCTATTATATTATCCGTTTGTTTCCAATACATAGGTTGGGGCTTTAGCGCGTGAAAGTGTCGCTAAAACTCCGTGCAAGCGTCGCTACTGCACCGATATATGCACGATATATGCATTGGCTGCGAAAGCTATGCCACGGAGGAGATTCTCTTGTAAACACCATAGGATTCTTCTCCATCCGGAACAGAATCAATCTCAGCGTAATTCACTAAAGAACCACTGACTATTTTGCTCTGGTCCAGTACAAAATAATCAAGCCCATCCTCTAGAGCAACCTGTTCGACCTCATCCAAGTTAATCTGATCACCGTTTATAGGCCCGAAGCAGGGGGATTGAAAATTTCTCCATTCGCTATACGACCCATAGGGCATCATGATTGTTGCATCATACTGACGGACATACATCGCCAGATCGTGAGGAAAAGCAGCACGGCAGGTTTCACCGTTCTGCTGTGCTAGAATGATATCACAGGTTTTCTCAACAGATGCGGGTACCTTATACAGGTTCGCAGCTACTTCCCAAGGCCAGCCGATATCTACTTTAGGGTAGATGGTGTTATACTGACGAGTGGAGGACATTACGCCCAAAGCGAATACCGCTATAAGCGCAGCCTTGGCTGCTGGACGTTTGGCCTTCCACAGACTGTCTGCAATGCAGTATGCAACGATTAGGTCGAACGGTAATGTCCAGTAAAAGCGGCATATCTGTATATAATCGCGTCCCTCGGCGTAGCTACCTACGAATGGGGAAAGCAGGATAAGCATTCCCAATGCAGTCGGAGCCAAAAGAAATGTGATGGCTCGTTTGTGCTTTTCATCATCTGATAAAATGAGATAAGCAATAGCAAACAAAAAGGGAAGAAAATAAAACCCACGGGACGTAGCAAGATTAAATACATCAAGAGCGATTGAAAACAATTCATGTAAACGATTCATTTTTCCTGCCTCCACCAGTTAGCGAGTGATGTAGTAAAGAGCCAGGCAGGGAATGGTGCAAATGCCTAACTTGATGCAGAAAAGCAAATTCCGCTTTCGGACAAAATGACACAGGCCAAGTACGCCTAAGAGGAAGGGAACCATAAGGAAGGACGAAGCTGCTACCATACAGCCGGCCCAGGCCGTCAGGGCTAGCAGAACCCAGAGCTGCAGATGATGCTTTTTGTTGGTTTCGTTTTCGAGAATAAGGAACAGGTACAGAATAAACGGGCAAATGAGCACAGCAGCCACAGTTTTGCCGTACCAGCTGTACATAAGCAACCACCATTGTCGGACGCCGCCTCCACAGCTACCCAGTTCATAAGCAATCTGAAGAAATAGTAGACCAGCCAGGGGCTTTTCTTCTTCGCCACCAAACATGTCCTTCAAAATCAGGTACATGATGATATAGGCAGCAGGTATAACAATAACAGGTAGGAGCGTCCGGCAGAGGATGGATGGGTGAATGCCTGTGAGCTGGGTCATTGTGGCCCATATGATGCCCCAGAGTGCGATTTTATGATGTGGCTCGATTTGATCCAAAATATCAACTTGGCGGCCAGTCTGCGGTTCATACTGGTTGATGGTGTTGGTGTAAAGGGCTGTTGTAGATTGAGCTAAGTAATCTGAGTCATCGAAGGCGAGGAAATATCCAGTCACGGTGCGGGCTGTCTGCAACACAACCATTACAATAACCAGCGCCAATAAGATCCGAGCTGTCCGGGATAGTTGCAAGCCCTTTGCAGGAAATAGTGCCATTCGACCGTGGGTATACCGAACCAATACACCAGCAATGGTCAACAGGATCATTACTGCACTCCACAACACAGTAAGGGTGGTAAGAGATGTTTTAAACAACAGCGCACAGGGCAAACCAATGATCTCATATGTACCCCAAGCAGTGGCAAGTCCTGCTAGATATGACACAGGAGAAATTACGCTCCGCTCAGGGAAAAACAACCCGCCAATGGCTAGCGGAACGATGAGCATAAGTAAGTAGAACCAGACCACTTGTAAAGCAAACATAGCAATCCCCCAACAATTCCATGAATTATTATACATTATAACATATTGTCTGGATGGGCGCAAGACAAGTGACAAATGGGCGTAAAGAGATGGACTTATGCTCTCTCGAATTGTCCGCAAGTAGAGCATAGAAAAACGCCCAGCATCTCCCGAACTGTTCGCTTTCGGGGCGATTTTGGACGTTTTATTTAATATGGCTTTACGGTGGTGGGGAAGCTCTCTATTTGCTGCTTTGTGGCAATAGAAAAGCGCCACATCGCTGCGGCGCTTTTGCTTTGCCCGGAAGATGGAGCGAGGGGGCTGTTCAGTTATCTGTTGTGCTTTCTCTTGCTGGCAACAACGGCTGTACCAATGGCTGCACTACCGCTGACAAGCATAAGGACAACCAGCAAAGCAGGGTTGCTTGTGTCGCCGGTCTGCGGAATGGTGTACTGAGGTGTGGCTGTTGCAGCAGGTGCCGGAGTGGCCGTGGCAGCAGGAGCCGGGGGGGGGCTTGTCGTCGTCCTTCGGTCCCTCCGAAATATTTCTGTTCTTAGTATTGGTGAAGGCTACTGTTACGGTATCGTTATTTACGATGCTGCCACTTGCTTTAGAAGACGCCGTGGTGTAGCCGTCCTGATTTGCTTCAGCCTCAGTTACTGAGTAAGTAATCCCTGAGGGTAATCCCGTGGCAAACGGTGTGAGCAAGATGTGGCGGTGCCAAAACGTTTCAGTCTACAAGAAACTTAGTCTTGAAAGGCGTCAAAAATCCTATGACGGAACACATTTGCTTTTCTGCGAAAACAGGATGATTTCGAAATAACTGTCCTTGACTTTTAGTTGGGGGGGGGTAAAATATAATCTGTACATAAAAAACTCCGGTAGAGCCTTGCCGTCAAAGGAGGCTGGGAAATTACCAGCCATGCTTTGATAGGCTCTACAATAACGACAGGAAAAAGGAGAATTTGATGTGAAAAGGAAAATGATGTCGTGGTTGTTGGCACTGGTTTTGCTCATGACCATGCTTCCGACTGCTGCGCTGGCAGCTGAGGCTCCCGGAACAAGCAGCGGTACAGTTATCTATGTATCATCCGAAAACGGCGATGATTCAGCCGCCGGCGATGAGAACACACCCCTTAAAACAATTGGTGAAGCATTTACGAGGGCAGCTGACGGTGGTACCATCTATCTGCTTTCAGACATAGTTTTGCCGAGTGAAACCGTCCTGTCAGGTGATAAGTCAATCACGCTGGCGGGTAATGCCGGAGAAGCTGCACCTACGATCAAATATAGTTGGGATGGTGTCACAACCAATAACCACTATATGATTGAAATCGGTGCCGAAAGTGGTACAAGCACACAGACGAATATTACGCTGCGAAATCTGACGGTAGATGCAGAAGCCCAGGATATTCGCTGCCTGCGTGTTTGCCCTGGCAGTCAGCTTATCCTTGCAGATGGTGCGACTGTTCGCAATGGCCGAGCAATCAATCAGGATGGAACGACTGGTACCAGCGACTGGGGTGGCGGCATCGTTGTAGATAACGGCGCCAAACTGACGATGGAGGATGGTTCCAGTATCACCGGCTGTTCTGCCGAATGGGGTGGTGCTGTCTATCTCAGTGGCGAAATGGCGATCAACGGTGGCGAGATCAGCAACAATACTGCCGTTGGTGACATTTACGAGATCAACGGCGTTGATCGTTCCGCCAGCGCACACGGCGGCGCAATTATGATCCGCGCTTGCCGAGCAGACTATGCTACATCTTATGACGCTCCTGCCAAACTGACCATGCGTGGAGGTACGATCAGTGGAAATGCGGCTACCAGCGATGTCAGCGCCTTTGGCGGTGCGATTTCTATTATCGGTACACCCGATACAGGAAACCTGACGAACACATTTGTCATGTCTGGCGGTACGATCTCCAACAACAAGGCAGGTTACGGTGGTGCCGTCTCGGCGTATGCAGCCGACAATTATTGGCATGGCAATACCAGCATTCAGTTGTCTGGCAATGCTCAGATCAAGGACAATATCGCCCGCAACTATGGCGGCGCTATCTGCCTGTTCGGCAATAATGCGCAGAATTATACCGACACGCTTACAATGAGCGGCGGCATGATTTCCGGCAACAAAGCAAACTCTGCCGGTGGCGGTGTGTATCTCTCTGCCCATGGCGACCAGATGTTTATGACCGGAGGCAGCATCCGAGAGAATGAAGCCGGTTATGGCGGAGGTCTGTCAATCTGTTCCGGCAACAGCGGTGCAAATCCCAATGCGGCTGCTTATCTGCTGGGCGGTACCATTCAGGATAATAAGGCAACTGACGGATATCCCCACTATGATGATGCTTCGGAGCGAAGCTATTACGGAAACGCAGTTTACCAGGATGGCAGCCTCTATCTTGACGGCACAAAAGCCAACATCAGTGGCGATATTTGTATCGGCTGCCGCTTTGATACAAGCGGAGGAATTTCCACCAACCGTTTTGTAACTTTGGTCGGCGCATCGGATACGATGAACAATTACGAGTTGACTTCTCTTGAAAGTGAATCCTTGGACGGCAGAGTGGTTGTTGCCCCCGGTACGATTACTTATGGCACAGAAAACTATAGCGTAGCAGATGCCGAGCCGTATCTGGCGCATTTTACACACAACCATAAGGAAATTATTACAGATACTGATTATACGGCAAAAACGGGAACTTCTTCTCAGGCGAAGAGCCTTGTTCTGTATAAAATTCAAAAGTATTCTGTTACCTACACAGACGGTATCGGCGGAGCCAGCTTTGCGGATGAGGTAACCAGCGACCTGCGCCGTGGAACACCCACCCCCGCATTTACCGGCGGAACACCGACCCGCAGCGGCTATACCTTTACCGGCTGGTCTCCGGCAGTGGCCGCAACGGTGACAGCCAATGCGGTCTACACCGCCCAGTGGGCACCTGAAGATCCGCGTGGCAACCTGACTGTTTCCAAAACTGTTGCCGGGAATGCCGGAGATACCGAAAAGAAATTTACCTTTACCGTAACGCTGGATCGTTCGATCAGCGGAACCTACGGTGATATGACGTTTAATAATGGTACCGCTGTGATTACCCTCAAGCACGGCGAAAGCCTTACGGCTGTGGGTCTGCCCGCAGGTGCCGCTTATACAGTAGCGGAAAGCGATAACGAGGGCTATACGGTGACTGCCAACGGGGCAGTCGGCACGATTTCGAAGGACGTTACCGCAGTGGCGGCATTTACCAACAACCGGGAAGCGCCGTCCACCCAACCCCCGACGACATCGGCTCCCGAAAATCCGGCAGGTCCGACGAAACCGGACCCCACGGCAACGCCTAAGCCTACCGCAACACCGCAGCCTACTGTGACACCGCAGCCCACTGTGACCCCGCAACCCACTGCCGTGCAGGCTACTGTGCCTCAAACAGGGGATACTACGCCGCTGATGTTGTGGGTGGTTTTACTGGTGATCTCCGCAATGGGCTTGGCAGGCTGCCTTTGGGTGCGATTCCGTAAAAAGCATTTTAAAAATTGAGTTTTACTGAGCGCCTATTGCAAAGATCGGCAGAAGCTACAAAAACATAAGCTAAATCGTTGTAGGGACGAACTGTAAGGTTCGCCCCTACAATTATAATGGGAGTTTGCAATGAATAAACAGCGGATACTGTCTGCCGCTATTCCGGCAGTACAGATACGAAAGATCTGGTCATTGCGGGACATAATTACGAGAGGCACTTTGGCGAGTTGACCAATTTACAGCCCGGCAAAGAGGTGACGCTGCAAACCATGGATGGGCAGGAATATTGCTATCAGGTGGCAACGCTGGAAACGCTGACCGCCCCATACAGAGAGGAACGCCGCAGGGAGGCAAGCGAAGCGGTGAAAAACGAATAAAAGGGTTTTAGGGCTTCGTTGATTGTTGCGTTGGCAGCTCCACCGCGATGGTCGTGCCCTTGTCCGAACTTTCCTCCACCCAAACGGAGCCACCGTGGAGATCGGCAATCTCCCACACCAGAGAAAGCCCCAGCCCCGCACCGCCGTACTCGCGGCTGCGGGACTTATCCACACGGAAAAAGGGCTGGAAGATGCTTTGCTGATACTTCTCCGGAATGCCGCAGCCGGTATCGGAAACGCGAATCAGGAGTTTTTCCGTTTCCTGTGTGACACAGACCCGCACCGAGCCGCCGGGGCGGTTGTACTTAACGGCGTTCTCTGTCAGGTTAAAGATCAGCCGGTAGATCAGCGCATCGCTGCCGGTCATAACGCCGTCGCCATCCGCCTCCAGCGTGATGCCGCGCTTTTCCACCAGTGGCGCAAGATCCGTAAAGATCTCCTCAATCATGGGAGCGAGCTGGATCCGCTCGTTCCGTGCCACTTGCCGCAGATTGCTCATCTCCAGCAGCGTCTTGGTCAGCCGGGTCAGACGTTCCGTCTGCTCCCGCAGGAGGGCGAGAAACTCCGCAATCTCCGGCAGCACGTCGGGGTGCTCTGTGGAAAACAGATCCAGCTGCGCCTGCATCAGCGTCAGCGGCGTGCGCAGCTCGTGGGCGGCATTGCCGGTGAACTGCCGCTGGGCGGCAAAGGCATTGTTCAGCCGCTCCAGCATCTGGTTGAACGAGCGGCTCAGCTGCCGGAATTCCGGAATAACGTCTTCATCGATCCTCATATCGGCAAGATTGTTCAGTTGCACCTGCTCCACCTGCGAGGCAAAACTGTGCAGGGGCTTGAGCGCGCGTCCGCTGACAAAATAGGTCAGCACACCGCTGAGCAGCATTACCGCAGCCGTGATGTACCAGTTGGTAGTGCGGAAGCGCCCCTGCGCCCCATCGACGACGATGGTCAGCTCATCGTCGGGCGCTATGTGCTGCGGGTCAAAGCTTACCGCGCCGCCCTCATTCAGGATTACCGTGGCGCCGCCCTGTAGGCTGTCCGCAATGGTGTCCATATAGTACACACCGGAGGAGCAGAGCAGCAGATTCATGGCCACGCAGGTGACGCCGATGAGCAGAACGGTCATCAGCGTGATGCGCCATTGTAAAGAGATCCGCTTCATTCTTCAGTGCCTCCCATCAGATAGCCCTCGCTGATGCGGTTGCGGATGGGGTCGTAGCCCAGCGCGGCGCGCAGCTTCTTCCGCAGGGCGGAGATGTGGACGCGGATGGAATTGCTGAAGCTGTCCACGCTGTTGTCCCAAACATGGTCCATCAGCTCTTCCTGACTCACGGGCCGCCCCTGATGCACCATCAGATATTCGAGTATCCCCGTTTCCTTGCGGGTGAGCGTCAGCGTCTGCCCGTTGACGGCGGCGGTGCGGGAGCGGGTGTCAAAGGTCAGGGCTCCGCAGCTTAGCAGCACGTCCTGCTGGGTGAACTGCCGCAATGTCAGGCTGCGGATGCGGGCCTCCAGCTCCGCCAAGTGGAAGGGCTTTGCCAGATAGTCGTTGGCCCCGGCGTCCAGCCCCTGCACCTTGTCCTCCACCTCGCTGCGGGCGGAGAGGATCAGCACCCGCGTCTCCCGGTCGGTCTGCCGCAGGGTGCGCAGCACCGTCATGCCGTCCTTGCCCGGCAGGTTCAGGTCGAGAAGTACCAGATCGTAGCGCTCCACACCCAGCAGTTCAAGAGCCTTATCCCCGTCGTAGCAATAGTCTACGCTGTATGCCAGCCGCCGCAGGCTGCGGACGATGGTCTCGCATAGGGCGCGTTCGTCCTCTACAATCAAAAGATGCATAAACGCCCTCCTTTTCGTTTCTTCGCCCTTATTATAGCAGAAACAGATAAGATTTGTGTTAAGTTTTTGTTCTTAACAGGGATTTTAACTGCGGCGTGTTATGATACTGGCAGAAAACAGAAAGGGTGATGAAAATTGAACCATGGAAAAAAGGCGGCGCAGGTCACGCTGCTGCTGGCAGGCGCGGCCATGCTGTGCTTCGGCGTCTGGCGGGGCGAGGCGGCAACGGTGCTGAGCAAGGCCATCAAACTATGTCTGGAGTGTGTGGGCATTGGATAGGAAGTTTTCAGGCGTGTCACAGGCGCTGTCCCGCTTTCGGGGCTGGATACAGGCGGGTGCGACGCTGCTGACCAACCTGCACCTGCCGAATTTCCTCAAGGGCGGACTGTATCAGGGGGCGGGGAAGACCGTCTGCGTGCCGGGACTGAACTGCTATTCCTGCCCGGCGGCCTCCGGCGCCTGTCCCATCGGGGCGTTTCAGGCAGTGGTGGGGTCTTCCAAGTTCAGCTTCTCCTATTATATCACAGGTTTTCTCATTTTGCTGGGCGTGCTGCTGGGGCGCTTTATTTGCGGCTTTCTGTGTCCCTTCGGCTGGTTTCAGGAGTTGCTGCATAAGATCCCCACGAAGAAGCTCTCCACAAAAAAGCTGAAGCCGCTGCGATACCTCAAATACGCCGTTCTGCTGGTGATGGTCTTCC